>LFRM01389289.1_pt1 | contig 16518 bp, 13 predicted proteins | sample 618341 | NCBI WGS metagenome assembly LFRM01 (sample SAMN03654438, study PRJNA283298) | anaerobic digester metagenome | isolation source: pool of bioreactors CSTR01a, CSTR02a, and CSTR03a thermophilic anaerobic... | place: Denmark: Kgs. Lyngby | collected 2014-05-21 | reverse complement strand
GCCGTAACATTTTTTGCAGACGCCGTGGCGTGTGCGGCAGGTTAAGACAGAACGAATGGGTACCTGCTTAATACCTTTAGCCACTATCTCATCCGCTTTATCTTCAGTAATGAATTCATCTTTAGCCACCAGCAGTTCGCCCGTTTCCGGATCGAAGATGTCTGCCAGGGCAAAACGGCCGTTAATACGATCATGCAGATCTTCAATAACTTCGTTACCTTCATGGATTTCAGACACAGTCACGCCCTGATTGGTACCGCAGTCATCTTCACGCACAATCACATCCTGGGCTACGTCAACCAGACGTCTTGTTAAATAGCCGGAGTCAGCTGTTTTCAAAGCGGTATCAGCCAAACCTTTACGGGCACCGTGGGTAGAGATAAAGTATTCCAGCACCGTTAAACCTTCACGGAAGTTGGCTTTAATCGGTAAATCAATAATGCGGCCCGTCGGGTCAGCCATTAAGCCACGCATACCTGCCAGCTGCGTAATCTGCGAAATATTACCGCGGGCACCGGAGTGCGCCATCATATAAATGGGATTAAAGCTGTCCAGAGACTGCATTAAAGCTTTTGTGATATCATCCTTGGCTTTTGTCCAGATTTCAATCACACGATCATAACGTTCTTCATTAGTAATTAAGCCGCGGCGGAACTGTGTTTCAATTTTTTCAACAGCTTTTTCCGCATTGGTAAGAATTTCCTGCTTCTGTTCCGGAATAGTAACGTCGACTACGCCCACCGTAACTCCGGCCTGTGTGGCATAGGTGAAGCCCAGTTCCTTGATCACATCCAGGATTTCAGCGGTACGGGCATTACCATACCTGCGGTAACACATAGCCACAATTGTACCCAGGAAGCCTTTTTTCACCGCGTCGCTCAAGGGATGCTGTTCAATGACTTCCTTAATATTTTGTCCCTTTTGCAGGATAAAATCATCGTCAGCCACCGGCTTGTTAAAATCAGGATGGTTGAGATAAGGAAAATCCTCCGGAAACGCATCGTTAAAGATCAGCTTACCGACGGTAGTGATCAGCAGTTTCGGACCGGGCCGGCTGCTTAGCGTTTCGTGTCCCCTTAGGGCTTTGGCATAATTGGCAACATCAACGGCGATACGGGCCTGCAGGTCTACCACCCCTGTTTGATAAGCCAGAATCGCCTCGGCAGCGGAACTAAAGACTTTCCCTTCACCCTTAGCCCCGGCTTTTTCCAGTGTCAAATAATATATACCCATGACCATATCCTGGGTGGGCGTCACCACAGGACGGCCGTCTTTCGGGTTTAAAATGTTTTGGGCCGAAAGCATCAGCAGGCGCGCTTCCGCTTGTGCTTCTGCTGATAAGGGCACGTGGACAGCCATTTGGTCACCGTCAAAGTCAGCATTATAAGCTGTACAGACCAGTGGGTGGATCTTAATGGCACGGCCTTCAACCAGTACCGGTTCAAAGGCCTGAATGCCCAGACGGTGTAAAGTTGGTGCCCGGTTCAGCATCACAGGATGGTCAGTAATAACTTCTTCCAGTACATCCCAGACTTCGGGACGGACTTTTTCCACCATACGTTTGGCACTTTTAATATTGTGCGCAAAACCTTCTTTAACCAGGCGTTTCATGACAAAGGGCTTGAAAAGCTCCAGCGCCATTTCTTTCGGCAGACCGCACTGGTAGATTTTCAATTCCGGTCCTACAACAATCACGGAACGTCCGGAGTAATCAACCCGCTTACCTAACAAGTTCTGCCGGAAACGACCTTGTTTCCCTTTAAGCATATCGGAGAGAGATTTGAGGGGGCGGTTGCCCGGTCCGGTGACAGGACGACCGCGGCGGCCGTTATCGATGAGGGCATCTACTGCCTCCTGCAGCATGCGTTTTTCGTTACGCACAATAATATCAGGTGCCCCCAGATCCAGCAAACGCTTTAAACGGTTATTCCTGTTAATAACTCTCCGGTAAAGGTCATTCAAGTCAGAGGTCGCAAAACGCCCGCCGTCCAATTGTACCATGGGGCGCAAATCCGGCGGTATCACCGGGATTGCTTCAAGAATCATCCAGGAAGGTTGATTGCCCGATTTTCTGAATGCCTCTGCTACTTCCAGGCGGCGTGTGGCACGAATTTTTTTCTGCCCCGTGGCAGAACGTACCTCAGCCCGCAGTTCACTGACCATCTCATCAAGATTGATTTCCTGCAGCAGTTTTTTAACGGCTTCTGCGCCCATTTCAGCTTTAAAGCCACGACCTACTTTAAAGAGATGATCATATTTTTCCCGGTACTCACGATATTCCATTTCCGTGAGCAGCTGCTTTTTGACCAGACCGGTATCACCGGGGTCAATAACAACGTAAGCAGCAAAGTAAAGAATTTTTTCCAGAGCACGGGGAGACATATCCAGCAGAAGTCCCATGCGGCTGGGAATCCCTTTAAAGTACCAGATGTGGGAAACAGGGGCAGCCAGTTCAATATGCCCCATCCGTTCCCTTCTCACTTTAGCGCGTGTGACTTCTACACCGCAGCGGTCACAAACAATGCCTTTGTAACGGACACGCTTGTATTTACCACAATGACATTCCCAATCCTTCTGCGGACCGAAAATCTTCTCGCAGAATAAGCCTTCCCGCTCCGGTTTTAATGTCCGGTAGTTAATAGTCTCCGGCTTTTTTACTTCTCCCCGCGACCAGCTGCGTATCCGCTCGGGAGAAGCCAGACCGATTTTCAAAGCATCAAAATTGTTAACATCCAGCAAGGGCACTTCCTCCCTTTCATCTCTTGATCCTTAGATAACCCACGCTGTTATTATTCATCATAATCATCATCTTCATCAGCATATTCGCTGAAGCGCTTACGGCGCTTACTATAGCCGTAATCATCAAGGTCAAGCTCTTCTTCGTCAAGCTCTTCTTCATCTGCCAACTCATCCAGGTCCTCATCTAATTCGTCGTCGGCTAAATCATCTAAATCTCCGTCCAGCTCATCATCCAGACCGAGCTGGTCCAACTCATCATCCAGCTGCAAATCGTCAGTTTCTTCATCATCAACAGTTAAAGGAAGTAATTCCAGCTCATCTGCCGCATAGTCATCAGCGGTAGTTTCATCATCTTCTGTCTCATCTGTTTCATCCAGCTCATCTTCAGCCTCTGCCTCACTTAAGCCCAAGAGGCGCCGCGGCGTACTATCTTCAGCAGACTGCTCTTCTTCTTCCTCACCTTCAATATTCACGCCTAATTCCTGTACTTCGCCATCATCATCACTTTCACGAATCTCTAATTCGCCGCTCTCTTCATCAATGATTTTGACGTCCAGGGCCAGGCTCTGCAGTTCTTTCACCAGCACTTTAAAGGATTCCGGCACGCCTGGTTCAGGAATGTTTTCTCCTTTAACAATGGCTTCATAAGTTTTAACCCGTCCCACCACATCATCAGACTTAACGGTAAGGATTTCCTGCAGCGTATAGGCGGCGCCATAAGCCTCCAGCGCCCATACTTCCATTTCCCCGAACCGCTGGCCGCCAAATTGAGCTTTACCACCCAGCGGCTGCTGAGTAACCAGGGAATAGGGCCCGGTGGAACGAGCATGGATTTTGTCGTCAACTAAATGCGCAAGCTTCAGCATATAGATGTAGCCGACGGTAATTTCATTATCAAAGGGCTCACCTGTCCTGCCGTCGTAAAGAGTCGTCTTGCCGCTTTCCGGCAGTCCGGCTTCTTTAAACGCCGCAAAAACGTCTTCTTCCCGGGCACCGTCAAAAACAGGTGTAGCAATATGAAGGCCTAACTTTTTCGCTGCCCAACCCAGGTGAGTCTCTAAAATCTGACCGATATTCATCCGGGAGGGAACACCAAGGGGATTCAGCACGATTTCCACAGGACGGCCATCAGGCAGGAAGGGCATATCTTCCTCAGGCAAAATGCGCGCAATCACACCTTTATTGCCGTGGCGGCCGGCCATTTTATCGCCCTCGGAAATCTTCCTTTTCTGCGCTACATAAACACGAACCAGTTGGTTTACTCCGGGCGGCAGTTCATCTCCCTGCTCCCGCGTGAAGACTTTGACGTCCACTACCATTCCTGCTTCACCGTGGGGAACCCGGAGAGAAGTGTCACGAACCTCACGTGCCTTTTCTCCAAAAATGGCGCGCAGCAGCCTTTCCTCTGCCGTAAGTTCTGTTTCCCCTTTCGGCGTTACTTTGCCTACCAGGATATCGCCGGCACGCACTTCAGCCCCGACACGAATGATGCCGCGCTCATCAAGATCTTTCAGGGCATCTTCACCGACGTTGGGGATATCACGCGTTATCTCTTCCGGCCCTAATTTGGTATCACGAGCTTCCGCTTCATACTCTTCAATATGAATGGAAGTAAAAATATCTTCCTTAACTACTTTTTCACTCAAAAGAATAGCATCTTCATAGTTATAGCCTTCCCAAGGCATGAAGGCGACCAGGACATTTCTGCCTAAGGCCAGCTCACCCTGATCAGTAGAGGGACCGTCTGCAATTACCTCGCCCTCGGCAACCTGCTGTCCTTTACTGACAATTGGACGCTGGTTCATGCAGGTACCCTGGTTGGAACGCTTAAACTTTTGCAGTTGATAAATGTCGCATCCGCGTTGATAGTGCAGGCGCGGCTCTCCGGGAAAGATTTCACCGGTACGACCGTTAATCACACGGTTGGGCGCTTCAGGATCTTCTGTCCGGCGGATAATAATAGTGGTGGAAGAGACATAAACAACTTCACCGGCTTTTTCGGCCAGCACCACAACGCCGGAATCACGTGCAGTTTTATATTCCAAGCCTGTCCCGATCAGCGGCGCGTCTGTCCGCAGCAGGGGCACTGCCTGGCGCTGCATATTGGCACCCATCAGGGCACGGTTCGCGTCATCATTTTCTAAAAAAGGAATTAAAGCAGTTGCCACCGAAACTAACTGTTTAGGCGAAACATCCATAAAATCAATGGCGGAAGGCGGCCGGGTAATAGTTTCATGCCGATAGCGGCAGGTCACACGCTGGCTTAAAAAATATCCCTCATCATCCAGCTCAGCATTAGCCTGAGCAATGGTATAATTATCTTCATCATCAGCCGTGAGATAAACAATCTCTTCTGTAACCCGACCATTGGCTTTATCTACTTTACGGTAGGGAGTTTCAATAAAACCATATTCATTAATCCGGGCGTATGTTGATAAAGAACCAATCAATCCAATGTTGGGTCCTTCAGGTGTCTCAATGGGACACATACGGCCGTAGTGAGAGTGGTGCACGTCACGCACCTCAAAGCCGGCCCGCTCACGACTCAGACCGCCCGGTCCCAGGGCTGACAAACGGCGCTTATGCGTCAGTTCAGCCAAGGGATTAGTTTGGTCCATAAACTGTGATAACTGACTGGAACCAAAAAACTCTTTTACAGCCGCAATGACGGGGCGTATATTGATCAGGGCCTGCGGTGTAATGGCTTCTACGTCCTGAATAGTCATACGTTCCCGCACTACGCGCTCCATCCGCGATAAGCCAATGCGGAATTGATTCTGCAGCAATTCACCGACGCTGCGCAGACGGCGGTTGCCTAAATGGTCGATATCATCTACACTGCCAATACCATCGGCTAAATTCAACAGATAACCGATGGTTGCCACAATGTCTTCCCGGGTTAAATATTTGACAGTCTCAGACACCAACCCGTTATTGATGACGGTAATCTCCCGGTCATTGTGCTCAATGCGCACCCGGGTAACACCTTTCTCCTCAAATAATTCCGCCATTTCCGCAGTTATGGTCTCACCGGCACGGGCGAGAATGTTGTCCTCCACATCAACTACATTTTCAGCCAGTGTATGCTGCCTAATACGCGGCGCCAAAGCAAACTTTTTATTAATTTTATAACGTCCGACACTGGCAAAATCATAACGTTTCGGCTCAAAAAATAATGATTCGAAAAGTTGACGGGCATTATCTACATTGAGGGGCTCGCCCGGACGCAGGCGTTTATAGATTTCTAAAATGCCCGACTCGAAGGAATCGGTATGATCCTTTTCCAAGGTTGCCAAAATACGTGGATCATGATCATAAAGGTGCAAAATCTCATTATTAGAACCATAACCAATGGCACGTAAAAGTACCGTGACCGGTACTTTTCGGGTACGGTCAATACGAACATAAATCACATCATTAGCGTCAGTTTCAAATTCCAGCCAAGCTCCGCGGTTGGGAATAATGGTAGCTGAATGCAGCACTTTACCGCTGAAATCAATTTGACTGCTAAAATAAACACCGGGCGAACGAACCAACTGACTGACAATCACGCGTTCAGCACCATTAATTATAAAGGTACCGTTTTTCGTCATCAGGGGAAAATCGCCCATAAATACTTCCTGCTCTTTCACTTCACCGGTTTCTTTGTTGATCAGGCGAACCCGCACGCGTAACGGCACCGAATAGGTGGCGTCGCGCTCTTTGCATTCATCTACGGAATACTTAGGTTCCCCCAGGGAATATCCAATGAATTCCAGCACCAGATTTCCTGTAAAATCCTGAATCGGTGAGATTTCTTCAAACATCTCCTGCAGTCCTTCTTCCAGAAACCACTTATAAGATGTTTCTTGAATTTCAATCAGATTAGGTAGATCCAGGACCTCGTCAATCCGGGCATAGCTGCGGCGCTCCCTTGTTCCCGCGTCGATGACTTTGAACATTCAGGCATTCACTCCTGTCCCTAGGTTTTACCCGCTATGGAAAAAACAATACCTTCCTCGCATTTTTACCTAAACAAAAGAGCTTAACGGCACTCGTAACGTCTTATTCTTTACCTAACGGCAAAATAATATGCATTAATACAGCAAAGAAGGCATTGTTAAGCAATTTACAATAATATCACAAGTGTTTCCCTATGTCAAGAAAACGAGGAAACATTTCCCTACCGAATGCCGGTATTAAGAAATGGCAAAAAGGCACCCGTAAACAGGGTGCCTTTCCAGACTATCAAAGAATTACTTCAGTTCGACGCTGGCACCAGCTTCTTCCAGCTTAGCTTTCAGAGCTTCAGCTTCTTCTTTGCTGACTTTTTCTTTTACAGCTTTGGGAGCATTATCAACCAGCTCTTTAGCTTCTTTTAAGCCGAGACCGGTAATTTCGCGCACCACTTTAATGGTACCAACTTTTTTCTCACCGGCAGCAGTTAAAATCACATCAAATTCGGTTTGTTCTTCAGCAGCAGGAGCGTCGCCGCCGGCAGCAGCGGGCATAGCAGCCATGGCCACAGGAGCGGCTGCAGTAACACCAAATTCTTCCTCAAAAGCCTTAACTAATTCGGACAGTTCAAGCACTGTCATCCCTTTAACGATTTCCAGAACTTCGGCAACTTTAGACATTTATAGTTCCTCCTTAATTAGATAAAGATTAATTTTTTTGTCATTTTCATATCATCCTAAGCCTCGGCAGCTTTTTGTTCACGCACAGCATCCAGTGTGCCGACAAATTTACGCAGCAGGGCTTGCGCGGCTCCGGCAAAGCCGGTCATAGGTGAGGCAAAAGCACCTGCCACCTGCCCCAGTAAAACATCGCGGGACGGTAAAGCAGCTAAAGCTTTGATGCGGGTCGGATCAATCAGCTCACCTTCCAACAAGCCGCCTTTGATTTCCAGTTTGTCGAACTCCCTGGCAAATTTAGATAACACCTTGGCCGGAGCGACCGGATCTTCAAAACTAAAAGCAATGGCAGTTGGTCCTTCCAGGTAGGGATCAAGATCTGCGTAACCAAGCTCATGGGCAGCAAGCCGTACCAGTGTGTTCTTAAGCACAGTATATTTGACACTTTCAGCCCGCAGAGCACGACGTAAAGTGGTCATTTGCTCCACATTCAAACCCCGATAATCTGTGACAATGGCTGCCTTGGCATTACTTAAATCTTCTTTAACTTCGGCAACAACTTTTACTTTTTTCTCTTTACTAATACTCATCGTTCCACCTCCTTTACGGACAAAACAACAGCCTGCCGTCTTTAGTGTCTGAGAAGACACATGCTAGTTTTAACTACAGATGAAAATGGCCTCCGTGCAGACACACGGAGGCCATCACAGATTGCAAGCTCGCAACACTGCTTATGACATTCCGACCTCGGCAGGCAATAATTTAAGTCCGACGGACACCTGCTGTCTGCAGTCTAAACTAGATAAATTTATACATACTCGGGCGCATTGTATCATATACACCCGTTTTTGGCAAGTCTAATTATTTTGCTTTACCCAACTGGGCAGCCTTTTGTGTATTGACACGAATACCTGGTCCCATGGTGGTCGTAACAGTAATGGAACGCAGATACTGTCCCTTCGCCGCAGCCGGTTTAGCTTTCAGCAGAGTATCAATAATGGTATAAAAGTTCTCCAACAAACCCTCCACCGGGAATGATGCCTTACCGATAGGCACGTGGATAATACCGCTTTTATCCACACGATACTCCACTTTACCGGCTTTAATCTCTTTGACGGCGCGGGCAACATCCATGGTTACAGTACCGGTTTTAGGGTTGGGCATCAGGCCCCGGGGACCTAAAATACGGCCAAGTTTACCAACTGTACCCATCATATCCGGCGTAGCCACTGCTACGTCGAAAGCAAACCAACCCTCCTGCACCTTAGCCACCAGATCTTCTGCGCCAACAAAATCTGCGCCGGCAGCTTCTGCTTCTTTAGCTTTCTCACCCTTGGCAAAGACGGCAACCGTTACATTTTTACCGATGCCGGCAGGCAGCACAACAGCACCACGCACCTGCTGATCAGCATGTTTAGGGTTAACACCCAATCTGACAGCCAGCTCAACAGTGCTGTCAAACTTGGTAGATGCAGTCTTTTGCGCCAGTACTAATGCTTCTTCCGGATCATAATGAAGTTCACGATCAATTAGCTTTCTGGCTTCTAAATACTTTTTACCTCGTTTAGCCATTTCTTTTCCCTCCTTGTGGTGCGAGCGAGGCGGCAGCACCTCTCCCACGTAATCAAAAAACATGAAAAAATAATAAGCAATTATTGAATAGTAATACCCATACTGCGTGCCGTTCCTTCAACCATCCGCATGGCGGCTTCTATATCATTAGCGTTAAGGTCTTCCATTTTAAGTTCTGCAATTTCACGGACCTTATCCCGCGACACAGCTGCAACTTTAACTCTATTTGGCTGTCCGGAAGCAGTATCGATCCCGGCTGCTTTTTTTAACAGTACAGCGGCAGGTGGGGTTTTGGTGATAAAGCTGAAGGAGCGATCTTCATAAATAGTAATTACCACAGGAATCACTAAACCNNGTAATCACTAAACCTGCTTGTTTAGCAGTACGCTCGTTAAACTCTTTACAAAAGCCCATGATATTAACACCATGCTGACCAAGCGCAGGACCTACCGGGGGCGCCGGTGTAGCTTTGCCCGCAGGAATCTGCAGCTTAACAAGACCTTTTACTTTTTTTGCCATCTGATACACCTCCCATCTTTGCTAGATCTTTTCTACCTGAAAATAATCAAGCTCAACCGGGGTCTCCCGACCGAACATGGAGACAAGAACTTTAATCTTACGTCTGTCCGGCAGCACTTCTTCTACACTGCCGATAAAATCAGCAAAGGGTCCCTCTATAACCCGTACACTTTCACCAACTTCAAATTCAATCTTCGGTTTGGGCTCGTCCATACCCATCTGTTTAAGGATCTGGGCAACCTCGCTTGGCGAAAGGGGAATAGGTTTGGAACCGGGCCCGACAAATCCGGTGACACCTGGCGTGTTGCGAACAACATACCAGGAATCATCAGTAATAATCATTTCCACCAGTACATAACCGGGAAATACTTTCTTCAGCGTAGCCTTCTTTTTACCGTTTTTAACTTCATATTCCTTTTCCATGGGAACAAGGACACGAAAGATCTTATCCTGCATCTCCATGGACTCTACGCGTTTTTCCAGGTTTGTTTTTACTTTGTTTTCATAACCTGCATATGTGTGCACCACATACCAGTTTTTACTCATGGGCCGGGGGATAACCCTAACCTCCTTACTATTGGAGAATCAGCTTCAGCAGTTCAGTAAAGCCTGCATCAAGCAGCCAAAAGAAAACACCGATAAACAGCACGGTCGTCAGCACCATTGAGGTATAGACCGTTATTTCACGGCGATTGGGCCAGTGAACTTTTCTTAATTCTTGTCTGACTTCCTTAAAATATTTGGACAGGTCTTTAACCTTGCCAGCCACTTAACCACATCCTTGCAACAAAATCAAATATGGCTTACGCTCACCTAATAAAGGCTACTTTGTTTCCTTATGGGCAGTATGTTTTTTGCAAAACGGACAATATTTGTTTAATTCGATGCGATCCGGAGTGGTTCGCTTATTTTTGGTCGTATTGTAGTTCCGCCGTTTACACTCACCGCAAGCCATAGTAATTTTAACGCGCATTGCTCACACCCCCTAAAACACGATGTTGGGCTTTAAATGCCTGTAAACTAAAGTATAACCCCAGGCTGCAGCTGAGATTTCACTTTTTCAAATTTACCATACTTTATATGGCGTTGTCAAACTTTTTTGTCATGATGGCAGCCGCAGAAATAATGCAGTAACTACTTATTATAACCAGGGGCCTGCTTAACATACAGCCCCGTTAGCAGTAAGCGCTAACGGGGCTGTCCATCATGCACCCCAACTATCGATCCACACAGAGGTGTGCTGCTCTGTCAGCAGTTAGCCGTCTTAATCGATAATTTTAGTTACAACGCCGGCGCCCACGGTACGGCCGCCTTCACGGATAGCGAAGCGCAAACCTTCTTCCAGAGCGATGGGCGTAATTAATTCAATTTTCATTTGAATGTTGTCGCCGGGCATTACCATTTCTACGCCTTTAGGTAAGGTAATCACACCTGTAACGTCGGTGGTCCGCAGGTAAAACTGGGGACGGTAACCTTGGAAGAAGGGAGTATGACGGCCGCCTTCTTCTTTCTTCAGCACGTAAACCTCGGCATTGAAAACAGTATGCGGCTTAATGCTGGCCGGCTTGGCAAGTACCTGACCGCGCTCGATGGAGTCACGCTCTACGCCGCGCAGCAGACAGCCAATGTTGTCACCGGCTTCAGCCTGGTCCATAATCTTGCGGAACATTTCTACACCTGTGACTACTGTTTTCCGCGGCTTTTCAGTAAAACCAACAATTTCTACTTCGTCCTGAACCTTAATAACACCGCGCTCTACACGACCGGTAGCAACTGTACCACGACCGGTAATGGTGAAAACGTCCTCTACAGGCATGAGGAAGGGCTTATCAACGTCACGCTCAGGCTCGGGAATATAGGAATCTACTGCATCCATCAGTTCCCAGATCACTTTGCAGTCGGGGCAGTCGCGGCTGCCGCAGCCATGCTCAAGGGCCTTTAAGGCAGAACCGATAATGACAGGAGTATCGTCACCGGGGAATTCATATTCATTCAGCAGGTCACGTACTTCCATTTCTACCAGTTCTAACAGTTCGGGATCGTCAACCTGGTCGGCTTTATTCATGAAAACAACAATGTAGGGTACACCAACCTGACGGGCCAGCAGGATGTGTTCGCGTGTTTGCGGCATGGGGCCGTCCGCGGCGGAGACAACCAGAATGGCGCCGTCCATTTGGGCTGCGCCGGTAATCATGTTTTTAACATAGTCGGCGTGGCCGGGGCAGTCAACGTGCGCATAGTGACGATTATCTGTCTCGTATTCCACGTGAGAGGTGGAAATGGTGATCCCGCGCTCTCTTTCTTCCGGAGCCTTATCGATTTGATCAAAGGCCTGTTTTTGTGCTAAACCGGCCGCAGAAAGACAGGATGTAATAGCTGCCGTCAGCGTAGTTTTACCATGGTCAACGTGACCAATAGTACCGATATTAACGTGGGGCTTAGTCCTTTCAAACTTTTGTTTTGCCATTTTAAGGTGAACCTCCTTTAGTTCAGCAATGATTATCATTTATGCTTTTCTATTATTTCAGCAGCCAGGTTCTTGGGTACTTCCTCGTAGTGGGAAAACTCCATGGAGTAGGTACCGCGACCTTGGGTGCGGGAACGTAAATCTGTGGCATAACCGAACATTTCTGACAGCGGGATTTTAGCGCGAATTACCTGTACGCCCGACCGGGGCTCCATGCCCTCAATACGACCGCGTCGACTGTTGACATCACCCATAACATCTCCCATATATTCCTCAGGTACCGTTATTTCCACACTCATCACCGGTTCCAGCAGCACCGGGTTAGCTTTCAGGACACCTGATCTAAAGGCCATGGAACCGGCAACTTTAAAGGCCAATTCGGAAGAGTCAACATCATGGTAGGATCCGTCAACCACGGCAACCTTTACGTCAATTACCGGGTAACCTGCCAACACACCTGTATTCATGGCTTCCTGGCAGCCGGCATCGATGGCCGGGATATATTCTCTGGGGATGACACCACCGACTATCTTGTTCTCAAAACGATAGCCCTGACCAGGTTCCAGCGGCTCCAGTTCCAACCAGCAGTGACCGTATTGGCCGCGGCCTCCCGATTGTCGTACAAATTTTCCTTCCACACGGACGGGTGTACGAATAGTTTCTTTGTAAGCTACCTGAGGCTTACCGACATTTGCGCCGACTTTGAACTCGCGCAGCAGCCGGTCAACAATAATCTCCAGATGCAGCTCACCCATGCCGGAAATGATCGTCTGCCCTGTTTCTTCATCGGTTCTGGATCTAAAGGTGGGATCCTCTTCCGACAATTTAGCCAGGGAAAGAGACATTTTCTCCTGGTCTGCTTTCGTCTTAGGTTCAATGGCCACATCGATAACCGGTTCCGGGAAGGTAATGTTCTCCAGGATTATGGGAGCCTGTTCAGCGCAGAGCGTGTCACCGGTTGTGGTGTTTTTCAGCCCCACCATGGCCACGATGTCACCGGCTCTGATTTCTTTAATCTCCTCACGGTGATTGGCATGCATGCGCAGGATGCGTCCGACCCGTTCCCGTTTACCTTTAGAAGAGTTGTAGATGTAGGAACCGCTTTCCAGCAAACCGGAATAGACACGGGCGAAAGTAAGTTTACCTACATAAGGATCGGCCATAATTTTGAAGGCTAAGGCTGCAAAGGGCGCTTCGTCACTGGCCTCACGCACAACTTCTGCTTCCGTGTCCAGGCTTAATCCCTGTACCGGCGGTACATCCAAAGGTGAGGGCAGGTAATAAATCACTGCATCCAGTAATGGCTGCACACCTTTATTTTTGTACGAAGAACCGCAGAGCACAGGAACCAGCTGCACGGCACAAGTTCCTTTCCGCAGGGCAGCCCGGATCTCTTCTTCACTGATTTCCTCGCCCTCTAAATAGCTCATCATCAGATCCTCGTCAAATTCAGCAGCAGCTTCCAGCATTTTTTCCCGGTATTCCTGGGCCAGTTCGAGCATCTCAGCCGGAATTTCCGTCTCGTCACTTTGCGTCCCCAGGTCATCAGTATAGATAATGGATTTCATACGAATGAGATCCACAACACCACAAAATTGATCTTCCACACCGATTGGGAGCTGGATGGGGACCACATTCGCATTCAGCCGCTCTTTCATCGACTCTAAGACATTAAAAAAGTTTGCACCTGTAATGTCCATCTTATTGACATAAGCAATACGCGGTACATGGTACTTATCCGCCTGACGCCAGACCGTTTCGGACTGGGGTTCAACACCACCTTTGGCACAAAAAACACCTACGGCGCCGTCAAGCACACGCAGACTGCGCTCGACTTCAACGGTGAAATCAACGTGCCCGGGTGTATCAATAATATTAATGACATGATCACGCCAAAAAGCAGTAGTAGCAGCAGAAGTAATGGTAATGCCGCGTTCCTGCTCCTGAACCATCCAGTCCATGGTTGCAGCCCCGTCATGCGTTTCACCCAGCTTGTGAACACGCCCTGTGTAAAACAGGATTCGTTCTGTAGTTGTCGTTTTACCGGCATCAATATGTGCCATGATTCCTATGTTTCTGATCCTATCCAGGGAAGTTGTTCTTGGCATTTGGTCCCCTCCTTTCTTGGGGTGATGTTGCTTGGTGTCTTACGCTCCGCCTTAATGAACGGAACAGTCTTACCAGCGGTAATGGGCAAAAGCTTTGTTCGCTTCGGCCATACGATGAGTATCTTCTTTCTTCTTAAAAGCGCCACCCGTATTGTTGACAGCATCAAGCAGTTCAGCAGCTAAACGTGCGGACATAGTCCTTTCACCACGTTCCCGGGCGTATCTTGTTAACCAGCGTAAAGCCAGGATATTACGACGATGAGCGGTAACTTCAACCGGTACTTGATAGTTAGCACCACCGACACGCCGTGCTTTTACTTCCAACACGGGAGAGACATTTTTAACGGCAGTCTCAAAAACTTCCAATGGATCTCTGCCTGTTTTTTCACGGATAATTTCCATAGCATCATAAAAAATCGTTTGTGCTACTCCTTTTTTACCGTCAAGCATTAGAGAATTAATAAATTTTGTCACTAATTTAGAATTATAAATAGGATCAGGCATAACATCCCTTTTCGGTGCCGGTCCTTTACGGGACATACCTTTAACCTCCTTTCAACAGGGGTTTTTTATTTTATTTCTTTCTACGTTTTGCACCGTATTTAGAACGGCCTTGCTGGCGGTCTTCTACTCCGGCGGCATCTAAAGCACCGCGCACGAGATGGTAACGTACACCAGGCAGGTCCTTCACACGACCGCCACGTACCAGTACAACAGAGTGTTCCTGTAAGTTATGACCAATACCGGGAATATAAGCAGATACTTCAATCCCGTTTGTTAAACGTACACGAGCGATTTTACGCAGCGCTGAGTTAGGCTTTTTGGGCGTGGTTGTGGAGACACGAGTACAAACACCGCGCTTTTGTGGAGACTTTTCCAGGGCAGGCGCAGTTGATTTTTTCACAACTATCTCTCTTCCCTTACGTACCAATTGGTTCAGAGTCGGCATTCCACTCCACCTCCTTCCTTAAAGCTACAAGTGTTAACCCCATCCACTCCGTACGGAGTGGATGGGAAATAATTAATCTGTGTGAAGAACGGCGGCAGCAGCTGCCTTCACCTTAATCTGACAAGCTTTACCCAACTCTGCCATTGATGCGACATAGACAACAGGCACATTGTGAGCGCTGCAGGCACTTAAAAGGGGCTGCACGACCCGTTCCTCAGCATCGCGTGCCACATACACAACTTGTGCCTGGCCGTTGTTTACGGCTTTAAGCGTCTGCTTTGTCCCCGTTACCACTTGTTGAGCTTGCTTTAAAACCTCAAGGCTCATCAGGCAACCTCCATTGCTTCATGTTAAAAACACACTTTGATATTGTACCATCACCAATTACCCTTGTCAATCATTAACTCCGCCCTGCTCTGAACTAATCTTTTCCTTTGTTAACCTTTATTCTTCCCCTACCGCCGGGCTTACATCAGCCGTTTCAGCCGGTTCCGGCACTTCCACCAGCGGCTTGATACGAATGCTGCGGTAGCGGTTCATCCCGGTACCTGCCGGCACCAGCTTACCGATGATCACATTTTCCTTTAACCCCAGCAGCGGGTCACTTTTACCCTTGATCGAGGCTTCCGTCAGTACGCGTGTTGTTTCCTGGAAAGAAGCGGCAGAGAGGAAGGAATCGGTGGCCAGGGACGCTTTAGTAATCCCCAGTAACTGCGGCCGGGCAGCGGCCGGTTCACCACCCCAGGCCGTTACTTCTTCATTGATATCCTCAAAGACAAAGTAGTCTACCAAACCTCCCGGCAGCAGATCGGTATCACCCGGATCTTCTACCTTCACTTTCCTTAACATCTGGCGGATCATTACTTCAATATGTTTATCGTTAATATCCACACCCTGCAGGCGGTAAACACGCTGTACTTCATGCAGCAGGTAAATCTGTACCCCCCGGGGGCCTTTCACGCGCAGCAGATCATGCGGGTTGACTGAACCCTCAGTCAGCTCCTGACCTGCCTCCACCCGGTCACCGTCTTTTACTTTTAAGCGTGAACCGTAAGGTATGAGGTAAGCTTTTGTTTCTCCGTCTTCCGAGGTTACACGAACCTCACGACGCTGGCGGGCTTCCACAATCTGAACGACGCCGTCCTCTTCCGCAATGATGGCCAGGCCTTTTGGTTTACGAGCTTCAAATAACTCCTCCACTCTGGGCAGACCCTGCGTAATATCATCCCCGGCTACACCACCGGTATGGAAGGTACGCATCGTTAACTGCGTTCCCGGTTCACCAATGGACTGGGCGGCAATAATGCCCACTGCTTCACCGACATCAACAATGCGTCCGGTGGCCAAGTTGCGGCCGTAACATTTTTTGCAGACGCCGTGGCGTGTGCGGCAGGTTAAGACAGAACGAATGGGTACCTGCTTAATACCTTTAGCCACTATCTCATCCGCTTTATCTTCAGTAATGAATTCATCTTTAGCCACCAGCAGTTCGCCCGTTTCCGGATCGAAGATGTCTGCCAGGGCAAAACGGCCGTTAATACGATCATGCAG
>LFRM01320117.1_pt2 | contig 16521 bp, 14 predicted proteins | sample 618341 | NCBI WGS metagenome assembly LFRM01 (sample SAMN03654438, study PRJNA283298) | anaerobic digester metagenome | isolation source: pool of bioreactors CSTR01a, CSTR02a, and CSTR03a thermophilic anaerobic... | place: Denmark: Kgs. Lyngby | collected 2014-05-21 | reverse complement strand
TGTGGGAGCGCAACTCTTGCGCGATTGGAGTCTGAATCCGGCACAACCGGTTTTATCCTGTTGCTCTTGCGTGATTTCAAGTCCGCTTCGCGCATAAGATGCGCTCCCACAACCCCACAACCCCACAACCCCACATTCCCACAATCCCACAGCCCCACTGTAAAGCGGTTGGCACGCTGCCGCGTTGCTTGGCACAGCTCTTGTGGGAACTTACATTTCCTAAGTTCCCCGACTCCTTTTCCAGCCGGTCAGGTTTTTTCTACATCCTTAAATGCGAAGAGCCTCGTTTTTTGTGGCTTGAATGATGTCAGCAAACGCTTATGCAGCATGGCTGTTAAGGTTTGCGTAGGCAGTAAATACGCGAGCTGCATGGGAATAGTTTAGTAAGTTAGTTGGTATTCTTGATTGCTATCAAGGGTAATTGCAACAAGGTGTTTCTATGATGGGCCCGTAAAACTCATCAGGAGGCATTGCATCATGTCTGAAACGTTCACAAAAGGTATGGCACGGAATATCTATTATGGAGGCAGTTTGTTCTTCATTCTGGTTTTCCTTGCATTGGCATACCACACAGAAAAAACCTTTCCAGAGCGCACCAACGACGCTGAGTTAACCGACTCTATCGTTCGCGGTAAGCACGTATGGGAAACCAATAACTGCATCGGCTGCCATACTTTGCTTGGTGAAGGTGCATATTTTGCTCCTGAGCTGGGTAACGTATTTCACCGTCGTGGTGGTGAAGACGGCTTTAAGTTCTTCTTGCCAGCATGGATGAAGGCGCAGCCAACCAATGTCCCAGGTCGCCGGCAAATGCCGCAATTCAATTTAACCGATGAGCAGCTCGATGATCTCACCGCGTTCTTGGAATGGACCGCCAAAATTAACACTAATAATTGGCCACCAAACAAAGAAGGTTAATGCTGCTTTAGCTGAACCTTAGATGGCATTGATTGAATTGAATTGCTTGTTATTGGAGGACTGACTATGTCCAGTCAAACCCTAGTAAAATTTGAGTCGCAGAAAGTGGCCAAACCGTATTTCGTGTTTGCGCTCATACTTTTTGTGGGTCAAATTCTGTTCGGCCTGATTATGGGGCTGCAATATATTATCGGGGATTTCCTATTCCCGTTACTTCCTTTTAACGTGGCCCGTATGGTCCACACTAACCTGTTGATTGTCTGGTTACTATTTGGCTTTATGGGTGCGGCTTACTATCTGGTTCCAGAAGAAGCTGACCGTGAGCTGCATAGTCCTAAACTAGCAATGCTGCTGTTTTGGGTGTTTGCTGGTGCTGGTGTGCTGACCATTTTAGGCTACCTGTTTGTACCCTATGCTGGTTTGGCGGCCATAACAGGTAACGATTTGCTACCGACCATGGGTCGTGAGTTCCTTGAACAACCCCTGCCAACCAAGGTGGGTATTGTTATCGTAGCCTTAGGCTTCATCTATAACGTGGGTATGACGGTACTTAAAGGCCGTAAAACGGCCGTTAACATCGTATTGATGACCGGCTTGATTGGTTTAGCGTTGTTGTTCTTGTTCGCTTTCTATAACCCAGAAAACCTCAGTCGCGATAAATTCTACTGGTGGTTTGTTGTTCACCTGTGGGTAGAGGGCGTGTGGGAATTAATCATGGCGGCCATTCTGGCGTACGTATTGATTAAGATCACCGGTGTTGACCGTGAAGTGATTGAGAAGTGGTTGTATGTGATTGTTGCGCTGGCATTGATTTCCGGTATTTTAGGTACAGGTCACCACTACTTCTGGATTGGTGCACCAACGGTTTGGCTGTGGGTTGGTTCGATTTTCTCCACCCTAGAGCCGCTGCCATTCTTCGTGATGGTACTGTTCGCCTTTAATATGATTAACCGTCGCCGTCGTGAGCACCCGAACAAAGCTGCTTCGCTTTGGGCAATGGGTACTGTAGTAATGGCGTTCTTAGGTGCAGGTGTGTGGGGCTTCTTACATACGTTGGCGCCAGTTAACTACTACACACACGGTGCGCAAATCACTGCTGCCCACGGTCATATGGCTTTCTACGGCGCTTACGCCATGATTGTGATGACCATCGTTTCCTACGCTATGCCGCGCTTACGTGGTATTGGTGAAGCGCCAAGCAACAAAGCGCAAATCATGGAAATGTGGGGCTTCTGGCTGATGACCGTAAGCATGGTGTTTATCACCCTGTTCTTAACGGGTGCGGGTGTGGTTGAAGTATGGCTGCGTCGTATTCCAGAAGAGGGTGCGGCACTGTCCTTCATGGCGACCCAAGATCAGTTAATGCTGTTCTACTGGTTACGCTTCATTGCTGGTGTTGGCTTCTTGGTTGGTTTAGTGTGCTACTTGATGAGTTTCAGCAAGAAGCTGCAAACTGCTCAGGATACTCGCAAACCTGTTTTGGCTAATGAAATAGGCTAAAACAATGCAACATGCGCTGGGTTGTAATAATCCAGCGCATGTTAAGCGGGATTTTGTACAGAGTTATTTTTCATATAAATAACTCTCTAGAAAACCCCAGTTTAGATGGGTACAGCTAGGAGCTGTAGGAGCGCATGTTGATGCGCGACAGCGACGGTTTTAATCGTGTATTGTTCTTCTGCCTACAGCTCGCAGTATCTAGGGGTACAGGAGGTAAGAACATGGGCTTTGCGATTGAAGTTGAAGAGTTAGCAGGCAGTATTTGGCACCGTTTTATTACGCGCAAAGCTGATCCTGAGTACCCAGAGGCTCGGATTGAGCTAGAAGCTATCCAGCCTAGGCTTGCCTTATTATTTCGCGCCATGGGTGGCGAGCATGAAGTTAGTTTAGAAGCGGCACATGCTCGGCAAATGATGGTACGGCGATCTTTCTTGCAAAAGGTTGCTGGCACAGCCCAGCAGTTAACTGTTGCTTGGCGTGATGCACAGAGTGTGCGCTTGCCGCCCAGCATCGCAGTCTATCCGGAAGCACAATACAACCGTGAACTCTATCGTTGGTTAACCATTCTAGCGGCTCATGCAGGCTCTATGCGCCACTGGGCGCGTGATAACCAAACATGGATTGTGGAGCTGTTAGAGCAATATCCCGCATTACAATCGCGCTATGCCGAACTGGTGTTGGCGCATATTGCCTTGCGTCCTAAACCAGAAGAACTTCCGCCGGCTGAGGCCGCCGTGGAAGAGGCCATTCGTCAAGCGTTATTAAAACCGGGCTCCATTACTGAGTTTCCTCTTAGTGAGCGCGCGCCATGGCCGGTGGCTTTGTGGCTCTATCCGCCGCTTAATCTGGGTGATCCCCAGCAAACGCACTGGGAAGAAGAGGAAGATGGCGATTTATTAGGTCGCTCTCAAGGTGAGGGGAAAGAGGTACGCAAACAAGCCAGCCGTGTAGATGACAATACCGGCAAGCAGGGTTTGTTGCTGTTTCGTTTAGAAAGTCTCTTTACCTGGACAGAGCACATTGATCTTGATCGTTGTGGTGATGATAACGATGATATTGATGCTGCACGGGTCGCCGATGATCTGGACGAGATTGCGCTGTCGAAAAAACGCAAACGTAAGGGCGGTGGCTTAAAGCTGCACTTGGACTTGCCTCCAGCCGATGTTGATGATTTACCGATGGGCGAGGGTATCAAGCTGCCTGAATGGGATTTTCGCCGAAATTGTTTGCGCGAGGATTACGTTAACGTGCAAATGATGCAGCCACGCTTGCAAGAGCCTATGCCCTTGCCGGAGCGTTTAACAGCTTTAGCACATAAAGTACGCCGTCAGTTTGAAAACCTACGCAGTGAGCCACGTTGGTATAAACAGCAAATGCAGGGCAGTGAACTGGATCTGCAAGCCTGTGTGGATTTTTACGTGCAGCGTAAACAGGGGCAAACCCAACAGCCGGGTTTGTTTATGGATCTGCAGCGCAAGCAGCGTGACTTATCCTGCTTAGCCCTAGCAGACCTGTCTATGTCGACCGATGCCCACGTGGATAACGAGCGTCGTGTGATTGATGTTGTCGGCGATAGCCTGATGTTATTTTCCGAGGCGTTATCCGTAGTTGGCGATGACTTTGCTGTGTATGGCTTTTCTTCGCTGCGTCGTCAGCATGTGCGGATGATGGAAATTAAAGGGTTCGACAACAAATATAACGCCAAGGTGTGCGGTGCGATTCAGTCGTTAAAACCCGGTTATTACACCCGTATGGGTGCTGCGATTCGTCAAGCTACACAGCTGCTGAGCAAGCGTCCACATCAGCGCAAACTGTTGTTATTGATTACCGATGGTAAGCCCAATGACTTGGATGTCTATGAGGGACGCTACGGTGTGGAAGATACCCGCCAAGCGGTATTAGAAGCACGTAAGGCAGGCTTGCTGCCATTCTGTATCACCATTGATCAAAAAGCGGGTGACTATCTGCCCTATATGTTCGGCGCTAATGGTTATACGTTGATTAAAGAGCCCGGGCAGTTGCCTACGCGCTTACCGCAGTTATACCGTCTACTAACTGAGCCATGAGCCTAGTAAACACGTCTCGCAAACCCGTCAAAGTACAAGCCAGGGAATGGCTATTTCCCCTAGCCGCTGCCTATGGCGTGCTGATGCTACCGTTGTCGGTACTGGGAATGCTGGGTTACCTACCTGTACCTGCTGGACTACAGACACCCTTTGGTCATGCCCATGAAATGCTGTTTGGCATGGCATTTTTGGTGGTGTCTGGTTACTTGTTGGGACCTATGCCCAAGCCGCAGCTCTTGGGCTATATCGCTTTGTGGTTGCTGGCGCGTATTGGTTTTTTGGCTTGGCCCTTTAGCCTGCCGGTGATGTTGTTTGCTGCTGCCGGTGCTGCGTTATTGAGTTATTGGGTGGTACCGCGTTTTTGGCGCGCCAAGAAATGGCGTAATCAAAGTGTCGCGCCTATCATTATTTTATTTAGTATTGCTACCACCTTGGCTGGCTACGATGCGTTGGTGTTGCACCGGCTGTTAGCGCACGGCTTGTTGGTGCTGGCGGCACTGATGTTTTTTATGGGTGGGCGAGTAATAGCACCTACCTTGGCGAGTTTTTGGCTGCAGCAAAACATCCGCATGGAAAACCGAGTTCAGCCGAATTTGGAGGGTGCGGGTTTAATCAGTCTCACGCTGGCTTTGTTGTTGCAAGTGCTCGATGCAACCGCGCTACTGCAAGCGTTGGCTTTAGGGGTGGCAGGCGTCGTTGTTTGGCTAAGACTGTTACGTTGGCAACCTTGGCGCTATTGGCGGCGACTGGATATTCTGTGGTTGTTTTTTGGTTACGCCAGTCTGGGCACAGCTTTGTTGCTGCTGGCAGCGGGGGCCTACTCGCCGCTGGCTGGTTTAGTTGCCATACACACGCTGACAGTGGGCGCGATGGGTGTGTTAATGGTAAGCATTATGGCACGGGTGACTGTGGTAAAGCGTTTCAAAGACGCCAACGCGGTGCGTTCCAGTCATCTGGCGGCGGCTTTGCTAGTCATAGGGGCGTTGCTACGTATTTTTGCGCCTGTCTTTCCAGCCGCCTACCTACCCTTAGTGCACAGCGCCATGCTGTGCTGGTCACTCGGCTTCGCCAGCCTGATCTGGGTATTTTGGCAGTGCAGATAACACACTGCACTTGTGGGAGCGCATCTTATGCGCGATACGGGCTCTAAACCCAACTCAAGTGCTGGCGGATGACAAAGCCAACTCAGGCGCTGCCGGTTAAAAACCTAACTTAGGCGCTGCCGGCTAGTCACATTCGCGCAAAAGTTGCGCTCCTACCTAAGGGAGGCATTCATACCCATGAATTGCAGGGGTTAAACCTAGCTGGGCATCGAGCGGGGTAACCAGATAATCATGATTGCGCAGAAAATAGTTAGGGCAATCACAAACCACTTGAAACGCACCAAGCGTTGCGCGGCGCGCTGTTTTTGCTGCTGCGGCAGTGCCATGCCACAGTGTTGGCAAGTTGCGAGGTCGTCTGGATTATCTTGCTGGCAATAAAGACACGTGGCCATTGTGTTCACCCTGTTTAAAGCGTGCATACAAATATGCCACGTAAGCCTGTCAAAACAGCTTGATAGCAATCAAAGATTACTCGTACTTTTCTAGGCGGTCCCTATCCAAAATACAAATCAGGCGGCCTTCAACACGAATAATGCCTTCATGGCTGAGGTGATGAATAATGCGTGAAAAAGTTTCTGGTTGGATCGACAACTGACCAGCGATTAAACGCTTGGCAATCGGCAACTCAAAGCTAGGGGTTTGGCAACTGCTGCAGGAGCGCAACGCTTGTGAAAGGATATAGCGAATCACTCTGTGAGTAGCGTTTTTCAGTGAGAGAATTTCGATTTCATTAAGGCGTTGGTGCAGCCGAATAGACAAGGCAGCCAGTAGCGCAGTGGAGAGTTCACTATTTTCTTTAATCAAAGCTTTATAACTGGTGTTGGGTATCAGCAGCATTTGTGTGGGCGTCACTGCTTGAGATGTGGCGACGTATTGCTGGTGATCCATAAACATCATAGCTTCGGCGAAGGTCTTGCGATCGCCTACAACTTCAAAAACCTTCTCTTGCCCGTCTGGTGTGAGGCGGTAAATTTTAATGCTGCCGGAGATTACAAAGCCAAAGTTGACGCAGGGCTCACCCTGATGAAATACGTACTGTTCTTTCTCTAAGTTAACCAGCTGGCTTTCTTCCAGCAATTTGGCAAGTTGTGTTTCGGTGAGTGGCTGGAAAAGATGATGCTCGCGCAAAATCTTCTGGTAAAGCGGATGCGGTTCCATAGTTGGTTCTCGGCTTGAGGCATGTAAACAGACTGCTGAGTCCAAGACTAGCACACTTGTCGCGCTAGGGTGAAGGTTGCCAAGTGCAAAAGCATCCAGCAGCTAGGTTGCTGCCAGATAACACCGAGCGCCCTTGCTTGAGCGCCTCAAGAACGGGCTCTACAAAGCTATTGCTGGAGTTGCAGATAGCCCCTTCACTATAGGGGCCAAAATAGGCGAGTTGACCAAATTCATCCCAAATTGCAACGGCGGGACTTGCCGGCAAAATATCAGTATTAACGTGGATTTTTATAGGTTTTAGCCTGTTTAGTGTTTTCGGCAGGTGACCGTTACTGCCGGGCATTTGCACATGATAAAAATCAACGCTGTCGGCGTAGTCGCGAGTTAGCTCGCCGAGGTGTTGCTGATTACCAAGATTGCAGGGGCAGCTGGGATCCCAAAAGTGTACCAAGCGAATCCGACCCGGCCCAGCAATGTCTTGTGGCAGCTGTAATTCTTGACCCGCAAAAAATTCGGTACGAATGTAGGTGGTGTTGTACCACCAGAGCGCGCTGAGCAAAACGCCCACCCAGAGTAGAATTACTAAGGCAATAAGAAATTTTTTAATCATTTTTATTAAGTGCGCTATGCTTGCAGAGTCAGTCTAGATTGACAGGTCTCAAGAGTTAACTAAATGAACAGATTGTCGCAGACGATTAAAGCCTATGCCGCCTGATTTTATCAGTTTAAATCCGCAAAACTCTTTACCCCAGCTGTTTTCCGAACAGGTCGAGCCCGCTTGGACACAAAACTGGCGTGATTTCTATCGGCTGGATTTTAAACCGAGCAATATAGAGCAGCGCCTTGGGCGTATGCAAGTGCTTAATTATCAGCTAGCAGTGCACTATTTTATACCGCAGCGCGCAGTGGCGACCTTGATTGTGCTTCATGGCTACTATGATCATATGGGATTGTACGGACATTTATTTCGCTGGGCACTGAATAATAATTTTGCCGTGCTGAGTTGTGATCTGCCAGGGCATGGGTTGTCTACGGGTGCGCGCGCCAGTATCTCTGAGTTTTCTGAGTACCAAGCGGTATTGGCTGCGTTGTTTGAGGTGGCGCAGCAATTATCTTTGCCTGCGCCTTGGCACTTGGCGGGACAAAGTATGGGGGGTGCTATTGCGCTGGATTATGCGCTGAACCAGCAGCCATTGTCAGAAATAGGCCACTTAATACTCTTTGCACCCCTAGTGCGTCCGCGGGCTTGGCGCCAATCGAAACTGCTCTATCAAAGCCTACGTCCTTTTGTTAAGCAGGTGCCTAGGCAGCGCACCAATAATTCGACGGATAAAGATTTTGTTGAGTTTTTGCAGCGCGATCCGCTGCAAGCGAATGTGCTGCCCACGGCTTGGGTGGGTGCTTTATCGCGTTGGATTCCGCAAATTGAGAAGGCACAGGCTAAAAAGATGAGCCCGATAATTTTGCAGGGAGATGGCGATCAGACGGTGGACTGGCGACACAATCTTAACGTGTTAGAAGATAAGTTTAAGCAACCTGAACTCTTCATGTTACCGGGCGCTGGACATCATTTAGTCAATGAGCAGGCACATTACCGGCAGCAAGAGTTTAGTTTTATTGAGAGGTTCTTGTAAGGTTAAGCGGGCGCGCGGGCAAGGCTATCACCCGCGCATGACTGACTTAGTAAAGAATCCGGCAGCGCATGGTGCCTTCAACTTCCTGCAGCTTACTCAGTGCCAATTCAGAGTGCTCGGCGGCAATATCAATCACCACATAGCCAACGCTGTCGTCGGTTTGTAAAAACTGACCGGAAACGTTGATGTTGTTATCAGCAAAGACTTTGTTGATCGCACCCATTACGCCTGGGATATTCTTGTGAATATGCAGGATACGGTGTTTGCCTGGGTGTGAGGGCAGCGCTACTTCGGGGAAGTTAACAGAAGAGACCGACGTACCGTTGTCACTGTATTTAACCAGCTTCTCGGCCACTTCAAAGCCAATATTGGCTTGCGCTTCTTGGGTTGAGCCGCCGATGTGCGGGGTCAAAATAACGCTGTCTAGACCGCGCAGTGGGCTGGTGAATTCCTCACCATTGGCGCGCGGCTCAACGGGGAATACATCAATGGCTGCACCGGCTAAATGACCGTCTTTGATCGCTTCTGCCAAGGCTTCGATAACCACCACGGTACCCCGTGCTGCGTTAAGCAGAATACTGCCTTTTTTCATAGCGCGAATCTGTTCTTCGCCAATCATCCACTGCGTGGAAGGCAATTGTGGCACGTGCAGCGAGACAACGTCCGCCATACCTAGTAGCTCGTTTAGGCTGTCAACCTGTACTGCATTACCCAAGGGCAGCTTGGTGACGACGTCGTAAAAATACACCTGCATGCCCATGGCTTCGGCCAATACGGACAGCTGTGTACCAATAGAACCGTAACCGATAATACCGAGTTTTTTACCACGTACTTCATACGCGCCTGTTGCGCTTTTCATCCAGCCGCCACGATGGCATTCGGCGTTTTTCTGGGGAATACCGCGCAGGAGCATGATGGCCTGGCCGATTGCTAGTTCTGCGACTGAGCGGGTGTTGGAATAAGGGGCATTAAAGACGGCAATACCGCGTTCGCGTGCAGCGTTCAGGTCAACTTGGTTAGTACCAATACAGAAACAACCTACAGCGACTAGTTTGTTGGCGCACTCAAACACCTCTTCGGTGAGCTGGGTGCGAGAGCGAATACCGATAAAGTGTGCGTCAGCAATTTTCTCTTTCAGCTCATCTTCGGGCAATGCGCCGGTTATGTATTCAATGTTGGAGTAGCCCGCTTTTTTCAGTGTGTCGAGAGCGTTCTGGTGTACTCCTTCAAGAAGAAGAAAGCGAATTTTGCTTTTATCAAGCGATGTCTTACTCATCTGCGTAAACCTGTTGTCCTGAAGTGTTCAATGAAACGGACAGTCAATGCTGGCCGGAACGGTGACTAAAAAGACCGGCCCGGGAATCGGCAGGGTGCGCGATTAGCGGGGTGTCTATGCTATCATAAGCCAGAGTAAAGTCAGCATGATTTCCTCTGTGCCTGTATAATTCTACAACTAACCTAAACTTTTTTGCCTTGAAGTTTACTCAGGGCCGTGATGAAAAAACTGAGAGTAACACAATGACCCGTCAAGCCCTGATTGAAGAGCTTAAAACACTTGTTGATAACGGCAAGCTCTTAACTGATACCGACTCCTTAGCCAGTCACGGTATCGACTGGACCAAACATTTCACCCCAGCCCCCATGGCGATTGCTTTTCCGCGCAGTGTCGAGCAGGTGCAGGCCATTGTACGCTGGGCCAATGAGCGTAACGTCGCGCTCGTGCCGTCTGGTGGGCGCACAGGCTTGTCTGCCGCGGCGGTGGCTGCCAATGGTGAAGTGGTGGTGTCCTTTGACTATATGAATCGTATCCTTGAGTTTAACGAGATGGATCGCACCGTGGTTTGTGAGCCGGGTGTAGTGACCGAGCAGCTGCAGCAGTTTGGCCAAGAGCAGGGTTTGTATTATCCGGTCGATTTTGCTTCAGCCGGCTCCAGCCAGATTGGCGGCAATATTGGCACTAACGCCGGCGGCATCAAGGTGATTCGCTACGGCATGACCCGCGACTGGGTCGCTGGTCTTAAAGTGGTTACCGGCAAAGGTGAGCTGTTAGAGCTCAACAAGGATTTGATAAAAAATGCCACGGGCTATGATTTACGTCAGTTGTTTATTGGTGCAGAAGGCACGCTTGGCTTTGTAGTTGAAGCTACTATGCGCCTGACTCGCGCGCCGAAGAATCTTACTGCTATGGTACTGGGCGCGCCGGATTTCGACTCCATCATGCCGGTGTTACATGCTTTTCAAAAAGAACTAGACCTCACAGCGTTTGAGTTTTTCTCCGATAAAGCCATGGCGAAAGTCTTGGCGCGTGGCGATGTACCTGCTCCTTTTGATACTGAGTGCCCGTTTTATGCGTTGCTGGAATTTGAAGCCGCAAGCGAAGAGGTGATGGATCAGGCGTTGGCGGTATTTGAGCGCTGTATGGAAGAAGGCTGGGTGCTGGATGGCGTGATGAGCCAGAGCGAGCAGCAGTTAGAAAACCTGTGGAAGTTGCGCGAATACATTTCCGAAACCATTGCTCATTGGACGCCGTATAAAAACGACGTTTCAGTAACTGTTGGTAAGGTTCCAGCGTTTTTGCGTGATATTGATGAGATTGTCGCTAAAAACTACCCTGATTTTGAAGTGGTGTGGTTTGGTCATATTGGCGACGGCAACCTGCATTTGAATATTCTCAAGCCTGAGACGATGGATAAAGACGAGTTCTTTGCCAAATGCGCCACGGTTAATCAGTGGGTGTTTGAAACAGTACAGAAATACAACGGCTCGATTTCTGCCGAACATGGCGTAGGTATGACCAAGCGTGATTACCTGCATTACAGCCGCAGCGCTGAAGAAATCGCAGTGATGAAAGCAGTTAAAGCCGTGTTCGATCCGAACGGCATTATGAATCCGGGGAAAATTTTTGCTGTTTGATGAGGTGTGCATACTGTGCAGGTTGCGAGCATGGCGCACGTCACGCAAAGACGCCGCGAGTACGTCCATGTAGGCTCTCGGTCGCCATCCTTGGCGACCAAAGCTTTGCTTAAACATACGCCATGCTCGCAACATTAAGAGCAGTGCAAGCCGCACGCAGCAAAACCGTCAGCCAACGCTAACGCTTAAACTGGGCGCGAGCGTTGTATATGGAGTAAAGCCTTGGCGGCATGGATGCCGCCGTGGAGCCTACAGGGATGTATTCACGGCGACTTTACGGAATATGCATCGCTTGCGACTTACACCTAAGCCAATTTCACCAGCGAATTAAAGAAGGTAAGCAAAAATGAGTTACCAACATCAATACCAAGATGGCACTAATATTCACTACCCCATGGGTAAAGTGGTGTGTGTAGGGCGCAACTATGCTGAGCACGCCAAAGAACTTAACAACCCAGTCCCTGACGAGCCGCTGTTATTTATCAAGCCTGGCAGCTCAGTGGTTTGCCCAGTGAATGGTTTTAATATTCCGCAGGAACGCGGCGCGGTGCATTTTGAAATCGAAATCGCCGTACTGATTGGTAAACCTTTGTCTAAGCGTCCCAACGAAGAAGAAGTATTGGATGCCATTTCTGGCTACGCGCCTGCGCTGGATTTAACCCTGCGTGATGTCCAGGACGAACTTAAGAAAAAAGGCTGGCCGTGGGAAGTAGCGAAAAGCTTTGATGGCGCCTGCGTGCTCGCGCCTTTTGTCAGTGGCGATGCCGTCAGCGACATCAATAACATCCAAGTACGACTCGCCGTGAATGGTGACGTGCGTCAGCAGGGCAATAGTAGCGAAATGCTCAATCCGATTGTGCCGCTTATTCAACATATTGCCGGACAATTTTCCTTGCAGCCAGGCGATGTTGTTCTCACCGGCACACCCGCAGGCGTCGGACCTTTGCAGTCTGGTGATCAGGTGATTATGGAGCTGCCTGAGTTGAAAAGCCGCTTTGAAACCTTTGTCCGCTAATGCCTGAACTGCCCGAGGTAGAAACCACCCGCCGCGGGATTGAGCCGCACTTGCTCAATCAGCAGGTGGAACGCGTGGTGGTACGCAATGCACGCTTGCGCTGGCCTATTCCAGATGATTTGGATGTGCGCCTGTCAGGACAACGCTTTACCAAGATCGAGCGCCGCGCCAAGTATCTATTGTTGCATGCAGAGGTGGGCACGCTGATTTGTCATCTGGGTATGTCCGGTAGTCTGCGCCTAGTACCGCATAATGAGCCCATAGCCAAACATGATCATGTGGATATTGAATTGGCCTCGGGGCAGATGCTGCGCTACACCGATCCGCGTCGTTTTGGAGCCATGCTGTGGACAACGGAACTGGCTGCGCATCCGCTGTTGCTTAAGCTTGGCCCTGAACCACTGAGTGATGATTTTACTGCAGACTATTTGCATGCGCGTCTGCAGGGGCGCAAACAAGCCATCAAGCCCTTTATTATGGATAACGCCGTGGTGGTGGGCGTGGGCAATATTTACGCCAATGAAGCGCTGTTTGCGGCGGGCCTTGAACCACGTAAAGCCGCGGGTACGTTAAGCAAAAAACACTGCGTGTTATTGGTGGATGAGATCAAACGCATCTTAGCTGCCGCCATTGAACAAGGCGGCACGACATTGAAAGACTTTGTTGGTGGTGATGGCAAACCGGGTTATTTTCAACAAAAGCTGTTTGTTTACGGTCGTGCTGGGCAGCCCTGTTTAAAATGCGGTACAGAGTTAAAAGAGGTCAAGCTAGGTCAGCGTTCAAGCGTGTACTGTACAAAATGTCAGCGTTAATCTTTGATGTACTTGGCGAAAGTGGTAATTAGTTAGTTGAAAAAACAACTATGCGCTGACAAAACAATCAGTCGCCTATATAGTTAAATTGTCTATCAATAAACTGCTGAAGGAACGCTGTTATGAGCTTATTTCGTGTAATCGCTGCTGCACTAGCCTTAGTAATGGGCCTAGGTTCGTTACCTGCAATGGCCGGGGGCAACCCAAGTGGTAATCCAGAGTACAACACTGATACTCCTGAAGCCTATGCCATGGTTGCAGATGCTGTGATTGCCCGCCCGTTTTTAATCGCGGGTACCGTTATAGGTACAGGCTTGTTTGTTGTTACCCTGCCTTTTACGGCTTTAAGCGGCACAGTGGATAAAGCCGGTAAAGCCTTGGTGGTCGAACCGGGCAAGGCCGCTTTTGTTCGTTGCCTAGGTTGCACCAAATCGGGTTATCAAGCCGAACAGTAAATTCAAATCAAGTTTGTTTAAGGCCGCCTCCTTTTGGAGCGCGGCCTTTGTTGGTTTGGGCGTACAAAATAAGTGATAATGCATGCCAGCCGACACAAACTCTACGGTCAAACTGAATAATGGCACTAACAAAAAAATACTTTTTCCTGCTACTCGCTGCCATAGTGCTGTCGATAAGTTTTTGGTACAGCACGGCGTGGTTGCGCCTGAGTTCTGGGATCGCGTTATTTTTGTTTGGCATGCAGTGTTTGGAAGAAGGGCTTAAGCAACTGGCCGGCGGTAAGCTTGAGCAGTGGCTAGAGCGCAGTACAGCCACACAGTTTAAGGGTTTTCTGTTTGGCATGGGTGGCACCATGGTTCTGCAGTCAACCACCCTGATGTCCATGCTCACCATCGCCTTTATCAGTACGGGACTCATTCAGTTAGCTGGTGGCATCTCAATTTTATTGGGCATTAACTTAGGCACAAGCGGCGGCATGTGGTTGTTGGCCGCTGCCGGACAAAACGTGAGCCTGTCGCCCTTGGCGTTACCCATGTTGGTGTTTGGTGTTTTGGCCGGCTTTCAAGGCGATAAAGGTAAAGCAGCGGGGCGTATCATCTTTGGCGTTGCCTTTATTTTTATGGGCATTGAGCAGATGAAAGGCGGCTTTGCTGACTTAGGTGGCAGCTTAGACTTAACCGAGCAGATTAAGACCGGCTATGTTGGACAGCTGATTTTTGTGGCAATGGGGATGGCATTAACGGCGATGTTGATGTCGAGCCATGCGACGTTCATGTTGGTGCTGGCGGCTTTGGCGGCAGGACAAATTGAATTATGGCAGGGCATGTCGATCGCTATTGGCGGCAGTGTCGGCAGCAGTATTAATGTGGCTATTATGGGCTGGCTCAGCGGCAATCGCAGTGGACAACGTTTGGCGCTGGTGCACACGCTGTTTAACATAGTTACCGGTGTGGTGACCTTCGTGCTGCTCACGCCCTTACTATGGCTAGTACAAACCATCATGGTGGACGGTAATTCACTACTGCAACTGGCGCTGTTTCAAACTATTTTTAACCTGACGGGTGTGGCTATTTTTTGGCCAATCCAGCGTTGGCTAGAGCAGGCTTTGTTGCGTTACTTGCCTGACCCAGTTGAGCCGGCGGTGCTGATTACGGATAAAAAAACACCCGAACCAAGCTTGCAAGAGCAGCTGATTGTGCCTGTTACTAAAGCACGTTATTTAAGCGATTCAGCCTTAACTTCTGCCGATACGGCATCGCGTGCGGTGGTACAAGAATTACAGCATTTAGGGCGTTTGAGTCTGGAGGTGATCTGTCACGCGCTGTATCAGCCAGTAGCGCAATTGGCCGCATCGCGCGTGGATGAAACTTGTCTTAATGCGCGCCCTGATGATGTCACGAGTTTGGACGCAGAGCTGCTGTATCAGAGGCATATCAAGGGCGTTTACTCGGATTTACTGAGTTTTATGAGCCGCTTGACCGTGGAAATGGATGAGGAGCATCAAAGCTTTTTACTGACCTGCCAGTTGGCGGCGTTGCAGCTGGTAGACGCGGTAAAAGATGCCAAACATTTACAAAAAAATCTGGGCCGCTATCTGCGTGATGATCGATCGTACGTGCATAACCATTATTTGGATTTGCGCCGTCATTTACTCTGGGTGCTACGTCAGGTGCGCGAGGTGAGTCGCTTGGATTTGCCGGATGATATTTGGCGCAATCGTTTGGAGTGGTTGGATAAACAGGCAGCAAAGTTTGACACTGAGTTTCGTCAACGCATTTTTTCTGAAGTGCGTAAACAACAGCTTGATAGCATGCAGGCCAGTTCGTTGATTAATGATCTCGGCTACAGCAGCAGAATTACGCAGAGTTTAAGAAACGTGCTGCAGCTGGGTTTGATGGAAGAAAACCAACTGCTGCGCGGGTTGCGTCATTTGGTTGGTGATGAAGAAGCGCCACTGATTGAGCTTTGATGGCCTGATTCATTAAAAAGACTTAATCTGGATCTGATACAGCGAGCAGTTGCGGCATTAACGCTGAGAAGTGTTCTGCAATGTGCTCTATATTGTCATCGGCCACCCATGGGACCCGAGCTAAGCATGGGGACTTAAGATGCTGTTCTAGGCTGATAAGGTTGTCTGCCAGAGCAGGCATAGTCGGATCTAGGCAGTTGGCAATCCAACCAGTTAGCTTTAAACCATCTTGGGCAATGGCTTCTGCGGTTAAGAGCGCATGGTTGATACAACCCAAGCGTACACCCACCACTAAAATGACCGGTAACTGCAATGCTTTTGCTAAATCCGCCATGGTTTGGCTAGCACAGATGGGTACGCGCCAACCGCCTGCGCCTTCAATTATCGTCAAGTCAGCCTGTTGGTTAACGACCTGCAGGCACGCCTGTTGCAAGGTGGCCACGTCTAACTTTACGCCAGCCTGCTGTGCAGCCAGATGTGGTGCAATCGCTGGGGCAAAAGCAAAAGGGTTAATTTGCGCGTAGGGCAGTTTGATGCTGGATTGCTGTGCTAGTGCCAGTGCGTCGCTATTGCGTAGCCCCTGCGGGGTTAAATCACAGCCCGAGGCGACGGGTTTGATAGCCAAGGTGCTGAATCCATGTCGGCGTGCGGCACAGAGCAATCCCGCCGCGACGGTGGTTTTCCCTACATCGGTGTCGGTGCCAGTGATAAAAAAAGCGTTACCCATTAATCATATTGCCTGTCTGAGTTGTGTAAAAAATGCGCTTGTAACAGCGGTACCTACAATTCGTGAGCATGAATCCCCATACCACAGAGTGACTTGGTTTAACCTTCGCCCAGCCGCTGGGTTCCTACAGTAAAGCGGTTGGCACGCAGCCGGTCGCTTGGCACAGCTCTTGTAGGAGCGCAACTTTTGCGCGATTGGAGCCCGAACCCCGCACAACCGGTTTTATCCTGTTGCACTTGCGTGACTTCAA
>LFRM01329789.1_pt1 | contig 16526 bp, 16 predicted proteins | sample 618341 | NCBI WGS metagenome assembly LFRM01 (sample SAMN03654438, study PRJNA283298) | anaerobic digester metagenome | isolation source: pool of bioreactors CSTR01a, CSTR02a, and CSTR03a thermophilic anaerobic... | place: Denmark: Kgs. Lyngby | collected 2014-05-21 | reverse complement strand
TATTACTAATTCTTGCCAGAAAGGAGTATTTCTCTACTTCTCATACACAAAATTTTTTACAGCCTCAATTTTTTATATAGGGTCTATCCTCTACTTTCCCTTTTTCCTGTTGTAGTAGATTAGATATATCTTGTTCGCTACCTAATTCTCTAAGGTAATACTTCACAGGTCTTGATTCAATAATAACAAATTGTGATCTCTCATTCTCTAGCAAATCTTTCTTTATTTTTCTACTAATAGTATTCCAAGGATCTTTCCCATTGAAGTTATACTTTTTATCATAACCTTTCTGTTGAGCAAGTTTCCATATCTCTTGTGCTGTAAGAGATCGTTTTTCCTCGAGTATTATTTTTTTTGCCAAATCCTTAAGCGTAAATTTACTCATAATGTCCTCCAGAACCTAAAAAATATGCAGTTTTGTAGTTCTGTATTACATACGTGTTAGTGGACCTTAACTCTTATATTCAAAGCATTTATATTTAAGTCGGATTTGCTCAGCCTTTTCTTTTAATACATTGATGTTACCAGAATAAACATTCCATATTTTTTTATCCATATTACTACAATTTTTCAATCCATCCTGGCCTTTGGATTCTATAGCCCTAATATTTTGCAGTTTCATGAATATTCCCGTATTATTCCTATAGGTGCTTGATGCATTGTCGTTGCATTTTGAACGAAGCAGATTACTTAACCCTAGTATTGCCGGATGATTTTTTGTGTATTTAGTATCTTTTAAGTCAAAGTATAGATCTAATAGAAGAATTACCTCATCTTCAGACCAATTTTTATTTCTTGACATAAAGTTATATGCCACCTCACTAGTTTCAATCTATATACTTATCAAGCCTTATTGTCTTATCGTGTTCATACTCTTTCATTAATATCTTAATTCCACCATCTGCGTAGCTTTGAATCTCTTTTAAGAGTTGCTCTCCATTTTCAACATCCAATTTCATTAATGCAATGCCTTTTATAATTTTCAAATTATGAGCATCAATATTACTAACTTGACATATGTCACTTTTAGGTCCTACATCACATCTTTTATTATTCACTAGACCCACAAGAAATGCATATGTAAAGAGCTGCTGTTGCTGTTGTATAAATCCTTCTTCAATCATTTTTTTATAAAAGTCTTTAAATGCTGTACGTATATGATCAGTACTTTTGAATTCATATATCGAATTCATAATATACCTCCTTCTCGGCAATAACTGTCTTATTCCAAGTGGCGTCTGACATGTCTTCCAAATAATAAACGCAGTTTACATATGGATAAATAATCTTTTTATATGGTTCGCTTAGGTCGGCTTTTGTTACCATGAAAATAACTTGTTTACCGAATTTAGGCAGATACTGCATAACCCTTGTTCTATGTTCTTCTGAGAATAACCCAAGGGGGTTATCAATAACGACCGGAGCTATAGAGTTAGAGGATTGATTAATTCCAGCAATATATGAAAGACTTATTATTTTTGATTGACCAGTAGACGGATTCAACGATCTACCCTGAACAATTTCATACTGAGTTCCATCACTTAGTTCAAGCTTCAATGTATAATCATCACTAATTTTTAATCCTTTATATTTATTTGGTTTATTAGTAAGCTGTAAGAAAACATTTGTTGCTTTTTGCTCAACCTCATCCTTTTTAAGTTTGGTCAATTCTTCTAGATACTCACCAAATGTTTTTTGTATGTTTTCTGCTATTCTTAGTTTCCTTTCTGCCAGAGCGCATCGTTTATCTGTACTACTGAATTTACTTAACTCTTTTTCCTTCAAATCAAGCTCTTTCTGTTTCATAGATATTTGTGTTGAGAGTTCGATAATTTTTCTATTAAATTCCTTCTCTTTTGACTCTAATGTAGAGATTTCTTTTATTATTCTCTCACTAGCCTTGTCATCGTAGCTCCCGATATCTTTTTTCAGCATATATAATTTTTCTTGGATACTATTCAGCTTCTTATTAAGTTGAACTTTCTCTATTGATGCATCAAGATATTCTTTTTTTGCATTTGCTGCGAATTGTACATAAGCGTCGATCTCTCTAAACGATTTATATTTCTCTGTTTCTCTAGTTAGTTCATTAGTATTTGAAAAATTGTCAGACAAATATTTCTTTATACTGTTAATTTCTGATTCTGTTATTTTACTTCCACAAACACAATTTTCCTGACAAGTTAATTCACTAAGAAATGCTTTAACACTTTCATTTAGATTTGCTTTAAGAAACTCCCCGTCTATATCCTTTAATTCTTTTCTTATTTCATCAGCAATTTTGCATCCAAGTATGATCGTTCCGCTTTGTTTAAATATTTCAATCTTTTTTTCCTCAACATTCTTTATATCTTCTGAAATTTTCCTTTCTTCTAATGAAAGTCTCTGTTTTTCTTCAATCTTCTCTTTTATATCTTCGTGATTCTTCAATTCTTCTTCTAAACGCACAATTCTTGCTTTAATTTTTTTTAGCTCAGTTTCATAATCCTTATAATCTTTTTCTAAATCAGTTAGTTCATTCTCAATCGCTTTTTTAAATTCAAGAATTTTAATGGCCTCTTTTTGTTCTTCAAGGGTTTTGTCACGTTCTTTTCCGAAATCATCTTTAATTTTTTTGAAATCATCTCTTGCATTCTCTATTTCTTTTATACCTAATATTCTTACAATTGCTTCTTTATAATCGACGGCTGTGGCAATGTTGTAAGCTTCAATTTTTTCACCGTCAAAAAAGAAATACTTAGCTGCTTCTTCGTGTACAATTGCATTTATATAGTCATATTTTTCTTCAAAATTTTCAGTATATAACTCATCACCATTTTCCCAAATCTCTAGGCTTAATTCAAAGTCACTATTTCTAGGCGTAGAACTGACTGCTCCTTTGGGTTTAATAGATCTGATTATTTCTAGCTTTTTCCCATTATGATGTCCAATTATAGATACGTATGCCGTGTAGACTCCTTCATTAAATGCATTTATGTTTATAAGGTCTTTCAAGCTCTGTCCTCTTAATGCGCCATAGAAACAAAAGAGTATCCCCTTAAAGAAACAACTCTTTCCGACATCATTTGGGGCATAAATTATACTTACATTTTTATCTCCGACAATTTCAAAATCAAATTCTGCTTCATGATAATAAGCCATAAAGTTGTAGAATTTAATCCTATTTATTATCACTTGAGTTATCCTCCACTTCTACAACATTATTAACAACATTTTTTAAATCTCCAAATATATTATACCTATTCTTTTTATAAACATTATTTTTTTCAATAGCTATAATTCTCTCAATTATATTATAGTCAAGTCCATTTTTTTCACAAATATTCCTCAACAGATCATCCATTTTATCAACGCCCTCCTTTTAAAAATTGAATATATTCAACCCGGATTTCGTCAGTAATTTATCTATTTCTTCTTTTACTTGTGTACCATTGATTGCATCACTTGCTATTAGATTCATTCTTCTATATTCCTTTAATACAATCTGTTTTGCTAACTCTAACTCGTCGTGTATATTAGGATTATAGTCTGGGATAACTATAAAATCATATATATACGCTCTACGCTTTTTAAAGTTTCGTCTAAGAACACGACCTCTCCTTTGAACAAATTGTCTTTCAGAAGTAGAGGAGCTTATAAAGACTGCTGCATCACATGCAGGGATATCTATTCCTTCATCTAAGCAATCGATTGCTAATAAAATTTTTCTGACTCCTAGCTTGAATTCTTCTAGCATTTTTGGTCGAACTAACTTTGAATCTTTATCACCTGTATAGACAAAGTAATCTCTTTTAAGTTTATCTAGAATATAGGCGTATTTTCGTAGATGCTCTTGTGAATCAGCATATATCAGGATTCTGATGTTTTTTGGAATACTATTGATTATGTTTGGAAATATTCTAAGCTTTTCATTTGCAGTTTTTAATATTTCAGCTCTTTCCATGTACTTGCTTCTTAGTAGATCTGCATTTTTACTTGTTAAAGAGTCTTCGTCGTTATTTTTAAAACTATAACTCTTAATTTTGCTTAAGTCTTTTGATAGTTTTATATACCTACTCCATTCTTCTTTATTTAAAGTGCAAGGGAAAACCTTGTATTCATATTCAACAAGATATTTTTCTCTTATGGCGTCTTTTATAGAAAACTCATAAATGTTGTTATTAAAGAATGTCAGAATTTTTTCGGTTCCCTCTTCATCAAAATTTCTAGTCGGTGTCGCAGTTAATCCTATTCTATATCGCGCATTAAGGCTCATGATTTTTCGTGTCTGGTTTGCGCCTAAATTGTGTGCCTCATCACAGATTAGGCCAAATTGTGAGTAAGGGATTCCCAGCCATTTATCAAAAGCAAATTCTGAAATAGCTGAATCGTAGGTGCTAATTACTATAGTTTTATCAGGAATCTTTGCCTGTACTATATCAAGAAGTTTAATTTTCCATTTATCAAAATCAGATCCACATTTTATTACATGTGTATCAGGGAAAAAAATTTTTACTTCAGATTCCCATTGTGTTACTAGTTCAGAACGTGGCACAAGAATAAGGATAAACTTCCATTCCATAATATTTCTAAACGAATATAAGGCCGCTTTTGTTTTCCCTGAACCTGTTGCCATTTGATATATGCAGATGTAATTACTATTTCTAAATTTTTCAAACGCTTCTAGTTGGCATTTTCTCGGAATAAATTTATTCAGATTGGCTTTATTAAAACTATTAAAAGCAAGACTATCGATAGGTTCCTCAGGTGCGATCGATATTAATTTTTCTTTTAGTGCTGAAGGAAAGTCATAAGTATTAATTCCTTTGGCAGTACCATACCAGAGATTATTAAAGCGTTTAATTTTTTCCTGGATTCTTCTCATTAAAACGTTTTCCCAAGAATAAGAAACTTCGAATGACTCTTCATTGTACATCCAGCCGTTTATAGATTCGTTAATGGATCCTAAAAAGGTAACGGTATTTCCTTCTGAATCCTGAAATATTCCAAATTTCTCATGGAAGAGATAATCATCCGTCTGAGTATTAGAGAGATTTTGAAAACTTCTTATGCATACTTTAATTTCTAAACGGTCATTTTTTATAAGCCAGCATAGATTTTTCACATTAGGCATATCTTTATCGATCATATACTGCTCTAACTGTTTCCCCAAACTGTTTTGAAGAATATGTTTTATAGAATACCCTTCTTTTATCTGATCAATGTCTTTTTGCGTTAATTTTGTACTACATATAATGCGCATTTTGCCGCCATTAATTATAAAATTATGAAGTCCTTCGCTGATATAGTTAAGTATTGATGAACTAAAAAAACCTACAGCGCGATCATATATTATACTATTACTAAGGCATGGAATATAAAAGTCATATATAAGATTATGTTCTCCGGTCCAATAAGTATCTTTTAGCTTAATATCTCTCAATCCCATTTTTACGCTCTCTTATATAAGTATCATAATTTTATATGATATACAAATATTCTGTCATATTTTGACTTATATTTCAAGCCTTACGTTGTTTTTATACTACATGGTAGTTATGGTAGTTATTGAAGTAATATTGAAACTCCTTTACGACAATTTTCTAGATATTTCTTTCTTCTTAATAATGTGCTATAATGACAAAAGGATTTGTATGCTTTGTGAAATATGTTAAAGCAAGAGGCGTTCAATAAAGTTGTATTCTCAAAGCCAAAAATAGGGGGGCTTTCACTTTGGCAGAATTACTCGGGATTATATCTCATTTACGAAAATTTTTATCAAATTGGATAGGTTACACTTAATTGGACAGAATCTTTAAGGTCATATAAACTTAATCCAATACAAAGGTGAAGGAGAATAATGATGACCAAAAGAAAAAGAAGAACGTTCACTAATGAGTTCAAAGAACAAATCGTCCGATTACATGAGTCAGGAAAACCAAGAAGTGAGATTATTAAAGAATATGATTTAACCCCGTCTGCCTTTGATAAATGGGTTCGTCAACATAAATCAACAGGTTCATTCAATGAAAAAGACAACCGTACTCCAGAACAAGAAGAATTAATAAGATTACGAAAAGAAAACAAAAGACTAGCCATGGAAAATGATATTTTAAAGCAAGCCGCGCTGATCATGGGACGAAAGTAGATGTGATTCGCCAAAACCGTCACAAATACTCGGTATCAGCAATGTGCGCCGTCCTACAAATTCCTAGAAGTACGTTCTACTACGAAGCAAAAATTCGTGACAATCAAGAGGAAGAACTAACTAAATTAATTGTAAAAATATTTAAAGATAGTCGTGATATTTACGGACAAAGAAAAATAAAAAAGGAACTCGAAAAACAAGGAAAAATCGTATCCCGTCGTCGCATTGGGCGAATGATGAAAGAGCAAGGTCTTGTTTCAAAATATACAGTAGCACAATATAAACCTAGTAAATCAACAGTGAATGAATCCGAAGTAGGAAATACATTAAACCGAGAATTCAATCAAGAAGAAGAACTGAAAGTTGTTGTAAGTGATTTAACTTACGTCCGAGTAGCGCAAAAATGGCATTATATCTGCATTTTAGTAGATTTATTTAATCGTGAAATCATCGGTCATAGTGCTGGCGAAAATAAAAGTGCCGAGTTAGTACAACGTGCCTTTGCATCTGTCAAATACAATCTAAATCATCTCGAATTATTTCATACAGATCGAGGAAGTGAGTTTAAAAATAAACTCATTGACGAAGCATTAAAAACGTTTGGAATTGAACGATCGCTAAGTGAAAAAGGGCTACCTTATGATAATGCCGTTGCAGAAGCAACGTTTAAAACAATCAAAACTGAATTCGTAAACGGTAAAGTTTTTTCAAGCCTAGAAGAATTAGAACTAGAGTTGTTTGACTATGTGAATTGGTTTAACAACATACGCATTCACGGTTCTTTAGATTACTTAACGCCCAGAGAATACAAATCTGTGCACCAAATGAAAGCAAGCAAGATTTAATTCAAAAACGTGCACTTTATTTGGAGAGGCGAGCATGGTAGCCTTGATGGCTGAGCCAAGTTTCATTAAAAACTGGGCTTCTTGGCTCATGAACGTGCTCGCAGAGGCTCCAAGTAAAGTGACAAGCGGCATCAACCAAATTTTGTTCAATAAATTTATTATTAATGATACTTTGATAAGCAAATGTACCTTAAAAAATTTGTCTAGTTTAGTGTTGACATACCAAAATTCGTAATGAGTGGTATAAGTTTAAAACAAATGCGACTATAGTTGATGAAATAAAAATGAAGTATCCGCTATTAAAACTTCTAGAGCATTATTTCTATTGTGACCTTTATCATGATTCAAAATTTGAAGGTCTTGTTTTTGACGAAGATTTTTTATTGAAAAATGAATTCAAAACACATGATACTTCTCCCATAAAGTATAGAGCAAGAACACATCTTGTAGAAGTTGTAAATGATAAATCATATATGCTTAAATCGTTGTCACAACTAAATAAAGCTATTGAAATAATGATAAATATTGTTAAGAATGATTCTACAAATACTGATTTTATTAGTTTGTTTCAATTTTCTCCACAGAATAATAGGACAGTCAGCATGGATAATGTTGAAATGAAAATAATTCATAATTTCATGAAAAAAATGTTGAGGGACGAAAAAGTTCTTCCCAAAGCATTGGTTATGAAATATATCCTGACGGTTCTTCTAAATAATGAACCAAAAAGTAAAGATGAATATAAGAAAATATATGGTGTTTATTTACTTGTTGTTCTATTTATTATATTTGAAAATAAGAAAAGTAAAGAATTGCTCATGAATGTATTAAAGGCATCGAAAAACGATTGGTATACACAAGCAATTGAGCAAATAAATTCTTATTTTTCAATCGAGAGAATTACAGAGAATAGAATAATATCCCAATTTAAGAAAGGACTAAATGAGGATGAGGAGGATTATAGGTTTAGATGTAAATCATTAGCAACAATTTACAATTTTTTCAAGGTCAGGTATAATACTGTCGTTATTGATGGAAATTTAGAAAATGTAAAACAATTTATTATGGACGATAATTCTTTTACTACAGAGCATTTTATTATAAGTGATTCAAATAATAGAACACTTAAAGTAATATATGATGAAAAGGCAATAGATTATGTGATTGATCAAGGTATTTTTAATAAGTATAAAAACAATCTATTCAACTTTATATTTATTACTAAGGATTTGAATCGAAAACTAGGGAATTATTGGCTGCCCCAAAAAATTGAATTAGTTAAAAATGAACAGATAGAATGTGATTATTCAAAAATGGTTATTTCTAAGATTAACTTGATAAATGAAAAAATGAAAAATAGTGTAAATGAAAATGACTTTAAAGATAAGCTAGATTTGTTTTTTTCAAGGGATTTTAAAGAAGATTATATACAATATGCTAGGGACGTGCTAAATGCCGTATTGGAGAAAATTAAAAGCTAATAAATTGAAAATTTTTGCAATCATACAAATAGAGAAATTTTGGGCGCTTAATACCTGAGTATTTAAAGCTAATTATTTTTTGCAAAATAGAAACGGATAAGAGGACATGCGGACAAAATCTTGGACTCCATAAAATGGAGGAATGGGTCCGCATGTATTCAAAGGAAGAACGTGAAAAGGCAATAATGCTTTACATCAAGTACGACCAATGTGCGGTTGATGTGATTCGTGAACTCGGTTACCCGGACCGGAAAACGTTGGCAGGATGGTATAAAACATATTTAGAAACCGGGGAATTGCTTAATAGATGTTCTCGTCGTCCCAAGTATTCTTTGGAGCAGAAGAAAGCCGTAGTGAACACTACCTTGAACATGTCTGCAATTTTTCAAGGAGAGTCAATGCTTTGGGGTACCCTTCACGGGAAACTTCAAGGCTTATGGATAATGAACTGGTGCCGGGCAGGCATAAAAGGCGCACCTGCGGCATGCGATTAGTTTGCCTGGAGTTAGCCCGCAGCAGTTATTTCTACCATCATAAATAAGGCAATTGCAGGATAAGTATGAAGGGCTGCGGAGCCGGATCATAGAGCTTTTTGAAGAGAATAACAAGCGCTACGGATATCGCCGGATCCATGCCATACTAGTGCGGGAAGGCATCCGTGTTTCCGAAAAAGTTGTACGACGCATAATGATGGAATCTAGTCTGATCGTAGTCTTCAGGAGAAAACGCAAAAACAATGCATACCAGGGAGAAAAAGCACATGCTGCTGAGAACCTGATCAAGCGCGTTTTTCACACAGACACTCCAAACACCAAGTGGCTCACCGATATAACAGAGTTTTCAATCCCAGCCAGGAAAGTTTACCTTCTCCGATATTAGACTGTTTTGATGGTTTAGTAGTCAGTTGATCAATTGGGACAAATCCCGATGCCAACCTTGTTAACATCATGCTGGACCATGCATTGGAAACACTTGAAGACGGCGCACACCCGTTGATTTATTCAGACCGTGGAGGTCATTATTGCTAGCAGGGATGGCTGTCAAGAATAGAAAATTTGGTCCTAAAGGTCCCCCCCAGGACAACGCGGCCTGTGAAGGGTTCTTTGTCAACGTTAAAGTGAGATGTTCTATAATATGTCTTGGAACGGGGCAAGTATAAGCGAATTCATTTATGTTTTGGACAAATATCTTGTTTGGTATAATGAAAAAAACAAGCTATCATTGGGTGCCATGAGTCCAGTTGAGCACTTTAAAAACCTTGGACTGGCAGTATAATTAGTCCAAGATTTTGTCCGCGCCTCGCTTTGTCCGTTTCTATTTTGCTATAAATACTGCAAGGGAGAATTGCTTCGTAGCAGCGGGGCCTCTGCCCCCGAAACCCCCGAGGTTTATCGCTTTGGTTTTGCAGGGCGGTAAAAAAGGCGGCTCCAATTGGATCACCGCCCTGCCAAACTTCATGCGCCGCTCNNAAAACATATAATTGTGTGCAAATTATCGTGAGATTATACCGATTACACAGTTTGCAGGACACTCCCATTTATTTAGTCCGATTTGAACGATTTAAGCAATGAGATAAAATCGTAAAGCGGAAACGATTCTAGTAGATACTTCGATATAGACAACCTAATAGTATTTCTCGTGTGTCCTCCCATTCCAATTGCACTAAGCACATAGGATGGTTCTTCTGCAGAACATGCTGATCCAGTTGAAAGAGCAAACTTGTCTTTGATTTTTTTTATAAGCAACTCATTATTAACCCCAGGAATCGTAATGCTTAGCACTCCAGGAATTTTGTATGTAGGATGTCCATTAAATATAATATTAGGAATTATTCTTTTTAATTCACTTTTTATTTTGCATTCTAGTTCTATGGCTTTTTGAATATATTCCTCACAATCACGTTTTGCAATTTCAGCTGCTTTACCAAATCCCACAATGTTGTGGACCGCAAGTGTTCCGGCTCTATACCCATCCTCCTGGCTCCCCCCATGAATAAGTGAGGTAAGTAATGGTTTTAAACCATACTTACCTTTTCTTATATAACAAGCTCCAATGCCTTTGGGACCATATATTTTATGTGCTGAAAATGATAGGAAATCTACAGGGGTCTTTTTAACATCAATCTCTACTTTACCCAAGACTTGTGTTGCATCAGAATGAAACAATACATCACGTGATTTGCAAACCTCTGCTAATTCATCAATTTTGTTCAATGTGCCAATCTCATTATTCCCCCAAATTAAAGAAACAAGTATTGTGCTTTCTTTTATTGCATCAGTTAAAATCGTTTTTTCGACCTGCCCGTAGCTATTCACTGGTAAGAAGCTCACTTCATAACCTCTATCTACTATTCTGTCCTTCTTAGGTCCAGGTCTAAAGCGGTTTATTTCTCTGTTCATAACTGCACTCTCATAACCAGCTAAGAATTTACAGATTTGAAGAACCGATTTATGCTCTACAACAGAAGTAATTATATGGTTTCCTTTATCTTCAATATACCTTTTATAATCTGCAACTCCTTTTATAATGAAATTGTTGCTTTCAGAAGCGCAGCTTGTGAAAATAATCTCATCTGGGTCAGCATTTAATAATTCAGCTATCTTCACTCTGCTTTCTTCTACAGCCTTCTTTGCATTTTCTGCTAGTGCGTAATATTTACTTGAGGGATTACCATACTCCTCTTCTAAATATGGTAACATTGCTTCTTTGACTTCAGGGTCTATTGGTGTAGTTGCGCTATTGTCAAGATAAATCATATTGCCTCTCCCTCCAGTCCCGCAAGGTAAGAAATCAGGTCTCTTGAAAATCTAAATTCGTTGTGAAGCATCAATGCTCCTCTATCGATATGTGCTTTTATATAATGAGGAAAGTATTCATCATCCCTGAGGTGACGACCACAATGTATTTCGACCAAACATTTATACATCGCATCATATTTTCCTGTAATAGTCTGTTTATTTAGATCTAAGCCATAAGTATCCGTGTTAAAATCCAAACTATCTATATCACCTTTAAGTGACAAAGCTATTGCTAATTTAGATAAAGCAAAGGGTTTAAGATTAGTTCTTGCTTGTAATTCTTCAAATATCTGCATTGTTTTTTTAGAAGTTCGTAATCTAAAGACTGTCATGATGCCACCTCAAAAAAGTATTTCTCCTCAATCTTAGTATTTTGACTTTGGTTTGAATAAGTAATTAAGAATTCTTTTGCTAGATAAGGCTTTATTAGTCTATAGTACTCTCTATTTACTTCCTCGTCAGTTGATAAAATAATCACTTGGTTACTTAAGCTAGGGAAGAAAATAGTTGTTATCTTTTCTCTATGAACTCGATCTATTCTAGCATAAGGAGTATCAATTACAAAAGGTATATTCCTACTAGACGCTTTTATCAAAGCCCAGAAAAGTGACATTATGTAGATCTGCTGTTCTCCTTTTGAAAAACCGTTTATATCTATCTTTGTCGGTAATTCAAGAATATAATTTTTATCATCAAACTCATTTAGTACTTTTTCTAAATCAGTTTTCTTTGAAACATTAAGCTTCTCCATCAATTTATCTAGATAGCGCTGCCCCATTTGAGTCGCCACCGCCTCTACTCCAATATTAGTTATTATATTGTTAATCATTCTAATTGATGTTGAACTGTTCCTGTATAGCGTTACATTAAAATCGTTATCTATCTCTATGTCTTGTATAAAATCTTGCTTCTCAATTAGCTGGTTAAACATATACATAAAGTTTTCCTTTATAGAATCAATCTTTTTACTGAGAAGCACAGGTATAAAGGTCTGTAACATATTGTATGAAACCTTGCTAATTTCAAAAACAGACATGCTTTTTCTGGCTCTCTTCAACCCCTCTTCAGCTTTTTTAATCTTGAGTACTTGTTCTGCAAGATTGGTTTCTAAATTTTCAATATAAACCTCGATTTTGCCTTTCTCTGTCATAAGTCTCCCAATTTGCTCTTTAGTTTTATTTATTTGTCTTACATAGTTTTGGAGAGTCTCATTATTCCTTTCACACGCTTCTAGTTTTTTCCTTATTTTATGAGCTCTATCAATTGATTTGGTAATATCTTGTTTATATTCCTTAATCATGCCTACGTTTTGAGATTCAATGCTTTCAATTAAATTTAGCACATAGCTCTCCTCATCTGGTGAAAGACCATGTATCATTATAAAATTATCAATACTAAAGTTCGGACGAAGTTTGCTATCGATATTCTTTAGTAATATACTAGAGAAAGTTTCACTATAATCATTGCCGTTAGAATCAATAATTCTTATTTTTGAATTATTGATTTCAGAATTAATTAACTGCCTTAAAAAAACATTGTTCAGTGCTTCCTTTACATTACGATACTTTTGATAATCTCTTTCCATAACGACCTGTCTTTTTACTTTCTCTACAAGATCCTTAACAATGATAAATGGCAAGAAATCATTTGCAAAGTTTCTTAACCATTCATTTTTTTCTTCTCTTATTTTTTCTTCTTTCAATATATCGTTCTCGTATCTGGCCATTTCTTGCGCAAGTAATCCACCAGCATTTCTAAAGTCTTCCTCAAGTTTGTGTAATTTATCCTCAAGTTGTACAATCTCAGACTCAAATTGTATATATTTATTTTTTTCTATTTTTAGTAAATTTTCAATCTTGTCTTTTTCCTTAAGCAATTCAGATACCTTTCGCTCCTCTTCGTTCAGTAATTCATTATCTGATTGATGAAGTAATCTCTTAAAATTATTACACATTATACTAAACGTATCATATCCGCATAGCATTAATAAAGCTTCTCTAAGATTTCTAGAAGTATTACCCTCCAAAAAGAATTCACTTATTTTTTCACCATCAAAGAAAAATAGGTCAAAAAGTTGAGGTGGCATTAGCAGCATTAAATAATTTTCAAAGCTTTCAATTTCTTCTTTATTTAACTTTTTTTGATTTCTTTTAACGGAAAATGATTCAACAAGCTTTTGATCCTCATACTTCCATTGCCTTAGAAGCTCATATTTTGCTAACTCCCTATCCTCTTCTATATCGAAATCAAGTAATATGTACGTGTTTACGTCTTTCTTACTAAGCGAGTTTTTATTCATGAGTCTTTTTATACGCCTATAGTAGTTTGTACTCGTGGATTCATAACCAAAAGCATTATGACCATAAAGTCCTAACTTAATAGCGGTAAAAAGAGTAGTTTTACCTGTTCCATTTTTCCCGCCAATTAAAATAACATTCTTGTCCGGGTTTAAAATTGAAACGTCTAATTGGACTTCGCCTTCAAACGAACCAAAATTGCATAAATCAATTTTATTAATAATCATTTCTTAAATCCATCCTTAACTTTATTATAATGTAGCCAATTTTCGTTCAAAATCTTATCAAATGCCTCTTTCAATGTGGGTTTTCGAGTAACAAACTTGTTCTTATTTATTGAAATAATGAGTTTGCTTACTAATTCAAACTGAACTCCAAATTTATCACAAAACAATTGCAACTCATTTAAAACATCATTTTCATATAAAGGTTTTTTAAATTTGTCCCATGGCAACTCCTCTCCTTTTATTCTTTTATATGTATCAACAAGCATCCTACGAGTAAGATCTCCTTCATTGTCCCATATCTCATCGATTTTCTTCAATTCATCAGTTGTAATTAACTCGATTCCAACTTCATTCTCTATTTCTAGCAGTTTCTCAAGAATTATTCTCCGAGCATTCAGATTGAATGGGCCATACCCCACTGATCCGTCGTTTTTTAGATAAACACTACCATCTCTTTTCTTAGTATCTCTCATTTCAGGATTGTTTCTTATACTTAGCAACCAATCCCTAAACTCCTTTAACGGAATAAGCCAATGTTCACCACTCTCAATAAATCCTTTTAAGGATTTGTCTTCCTTTACCATTGTACAAACCCAACAGCCAAATCGCGTATTTCCACAAATAGGTGTATCCTTATCTTTCTTAGTTTTCGTAATAGTAAATGGGCATTCTCCTCCGTCCTCGTTCTTATAAAGCGATAATAGATAATTATTGTCTGAACCCCAGGGGGAAATACCATTGTTATCGTTTAAAAGTAAATTCCAAACATCATTTGTTGTTAGCTCAGTTATAGGGTTATATACATATGCACCGTCAATTACTTCATGTTTATTGAGCAATTTTCCTGCTATTTTTCTTCCCTCTATTCTTCTCGCCCTAGCAAGACTTTCAGCTTTTCTAACTCCCAAGAGTACAATTACTTCTCCATCACTTTCAACTTTTTCCTTAATAAATCTATTGGAAGGCCGTATCTTTAGTCTATCAGTACACCATCTGAAACCTGGAGGTTCTGGTGTTGGATACCCTAATCCAATAACTAAGGTCCAAAACGTCTCCTCTATACGAGGATAAACCATGTAAGAAAATATCGGTAGACCTTGTTTATTTGCACTATTGCCAATCATTACAGACATTTTCCTCAAATACTCAATAATTATGGGGTTTTCAACCATTGTATCTGCTGAAACGACATATACAGGTTTATTTCGCTTCTCGTCAGACAATCGTTGCATCATTCTGAATACAAGTTGACATACAGCGGTGGAATCTTTACCCCCACTATACCCGATAATCCAAGGTCTGTCATCATGTAAATAAACCATTTCTATTTCATCTAATAGATCATCTATTGAGTTCTCCTTAAAATAACTATTACTCATACTCACTCCCCGTTCTGCTTTATTATAGCTTCTTCAAGTTTTTTCTCCTCATCACTTAAATCAATACCTAACAAGGTCTTTATTCTATTGCATGTAAGTTTAATAGATGTTGAACTCTTATTGATCCTACCATCTCTCGTAATCGCTCGATCGCCCCAGTCATCGATATTCGACCTACTCCAATTTATAGTATTCAAACTTTCTATATGCTTTGTATAGTCGGTTATATTGCTTCTATAGAAATAATTACCCAATTGACCTAATGCAACTAATACTACTCCATGAGCATTGATGTAATTTTTCCTGAATTCAGATGCGCTGATATTTTTGCATTGTACTTGCTTCCATTCATGCATATAATCACAAAGTTTTTTCAAATATTCCTTAACAAACTTCTCATCGTATTTTGCTATACTTTCACCTTTTTTCTTGTTAAGTATAGAACAAATAGAACTGAAGATATTTGTAAGAGTAAATATTTTAGGAGAGAATTTTGATAAATTATCAACTTCTAAGTCTGTAAAATTTTTCAGCAGCGGGATACTATTCACAACTCTTTTCGTCAACAAAGATAATGGATCTCTGTGATCATATAATATACCTATTGACCTTGTTGTGTTTACAGCATGCTTATTTAAATCTGCAAACATTTGCTGACTTCTTTTTAACCCTTTATCTCTAAAAAAAACAACAGAAATGGTTTCATCCCCCAACTCAGGGTTAATTTTTAGAGCTTCTTCAATAGCTGCTCTTCTATGTTGACCATCATTGATAACAAACTTAGCATCCATAGATATTTCCAGCTGACCTAAACTACTAATTGAATACGCCTTAAACAATAAATCCCCGTCTACAGAAGCTGTAAGAGAAGAAAATACATAATCATCTGGATTATTGATAATGTAGTCTGTAATTTCCGGGATTCTTGAAGTATTAAGTATTCTTTGTGCTCTGAACTCAGGTGGCAAATCATTATCTGCTGTTTGAAATATCTTAATAACTATTTTCAGTGGGCACATTGCCACATAATATTCCTTTTTTGCTTGTATCCCTCGTATAGCTGGGAATGAATATATGAATCCCAACGCTACTTATCCCCTCTACGTACGTAATAATTCTCTACTACTTAAGTATACAAAACAAGAAAAAAGTAGTCAATATAGTTCAAATATTGCGTAGAAACTATTCTTACTTTTAAAGTAATAACATCCTTGTGCTATGCTGAAATAACCTATGATATACTAATTTATGCAAAATAAGTTCCCGGTTACATATGAGGAATTTCATTTACAAAACTTCGGGTAATGGATACAACAAAAAAGGGACCAGACTTGATCCCGATACTTTCAAGCCTGACCCCTATCCTCTTTTC
>LFRM01156507.1_pt2 | contig 16532 bp, 15 predicted proteins | sample 618341 | NCBI WGS metagenome assembly LFRM01 (sample SAMN03654438, study PRJNA283298) | anaerobic digester metagenome | isolation source: pool of bioreactors CSTR01a, CSTR02a, and CSTR03a thermophilic anaerobic... | place: Denmark: Kgs. Lyngby | collected 2014-05-21 | reverse complement strand
GAGACACTATGAGATATACAATTGTTGATCGATTAGATGAAAAGTCAGCTTCAACCAGTAGATACATACATGAAAAACTAGTAAATACGCATATGGAAAGAGATGATGATAACCCACAACTTGTAATTGTTATTGGGGGAGATGGTACATTTCTTGTTGCTGCCCACAAATATCTAGAAATCATATCAGATGTAATAATGGTCGGTATTCATACGGGTACACTAGGTTTTTTTGCAGACTTTAAATTAGATGAAGTTGATTTACTTATACAGTTAATTCTAACTAAAAAACCAAATATAAGCAGCAAACGATTATTGAAAACTAGAGTTATCTGTAGTGATGGAACAGAAAATTTATATTATTCTCTAAATGAAGTAAGAATTGAAAATGTCGTTAAAACACAAATACTTAAAGTTTGGGTGAATGAAGTATATTTGGAAACGTTTAGAGGTACTGGAATTTGTGTGTCAACACAGGCAGGATCAACTGGTTATAATCGATCATTAAAAGGAGCGGTTATTTATGATTCACTCGAGTTGATGCAAATGGCTGAAATAACTGGAATCCATCACCGACTGTTTCAATCTCTTCAAGTTCCTCTAATTCTCTCAAGTGAATCAATCATAACATTTGCTAGTCCATCGTTTAAAGAAGCTATTTTAGCTTATGACCACCTTAGTGTAGAGGTGAAAACAGCAAAGCATGTAATATGTACTCTATCCAATAGCAAAAGAATTAACTTTGCTAGATACAAACCTGGCTTAACTTATATCCATAGAATTAAATCATTGTTTTAAACAACACAAAAAAACAACAATTAAATATAATTGTTGTTTTTTAAATGCTTAACCCTTTTTTTCAATATTATTACTAGCCATTTTAAAGACAACTGATAAGGGAATCATATAAGACCATAGTGATGAGCCCCCATAAGATATAAATGGAAGGGTAATACCTGTTATTGGAAATAAACCTGTTATCATACCCATATTTTCAACTTGTTGAAACAAAAGCATTCCTAACAGTCCGATAACCATAATTTTATCACGCATGTTATCACTGTTTAGGGCAATCGTTAACAATTTAATATCTAAGGCAATACATAAGACTACTACTAAGGCCGCTCCAACAAATCCAAAGTTTTGGCCGACAACTGCAAAAATGAAGTCGTTTTGCGGCTCAGCAAACCAGACAACAGCTTTTCCTAAAGGATGACCAAACAAACCGGCAGAGCCAATTGCAAGTAAGCCTTGATACAGCTGGTTGCCGTGACTAAGAATATACTTTTCGGTTTCTAACCAACCATAAAATCTAGACAAACGATAAGATGCACCAAATAATTCAATAAGAAGTTGCTGATTAGTGTAAAAAATAAAAATAAAACCAGCAAAAACACTAATAGCAATTGTTGCACCAACATATATCCAAGCTCTTTTAATATCACTAACAGCGAGCATTACTATTATACTAATAATAATAATGAGTGGTATTCCAGTATCTGGTTGCAATATAATTAAAACTAATGGTGGAATAGCAATCATTAATACTTTAATAAATAAATTTATGTCAGACGCATAAGTGGCTTCTGTTTTTTTACTATTGTGATCTGAAATGATATTAGCCGTCATTAATATTAAAACTACCTTCATAAATTCACTTGGCTGAAAGCTGCCTATACCTGGGAAAATAAACCAGGCTCTTGAAAAGTTAATTTCTCTTACAAACGGTACTGAAATAAAATCAAATCGGTCAATAAATAAAAGAATCAAAGCAAACATTAAGAGCCAGTATACATATTTAAGTAAACCATAGAGATTATCTCTACCAAAATAAACTAAAATCGCTAAAAGCCCAAAACCTGAAATATACCAAATTAACTGCTTGTTTACTAAATTACCAAGATTGCTATGAATTAAGGGTGTTGCTAAATAAATTGAAGTGATACTAACAATTAAAAATAAAATGAATATAATTACAAGTGTCCAATCAATATTAAATTCTTTTTTTACATACTTAGGTGACATTTTCATAAAATCATCTCCATTGGGTAATGCTCTATATTAGCATCAAGGTAGAGATCACCAGATACTGTAAAACCTAACTTTTCATAGAAGCCCAAAGCTTGTACTTGTGCTCCAATATGAATCGTATGAACTTTTTTCATTTTAATAAAATCTATTGCTTTTTCCATCATAAATTTAGCATAACCTTTATTTCTATGTTCTTTAATAACTGCAACTCTACCAATTGTCGCTTCTTCATCTTTATAATATATTCTACAAGTTCCAATATAGTTGTTGTTTTCTTCGATTAAAAAATGATCAGCATCAAAATCTAAGCGATCATATTCTTCATCAATACTTACTTTTTGTTCATCAATAAAAACAATTTTTCTTATATATATAACAGCAAATATCTCTGCTTGTTTTTCTGCCTTTATAAATTTCAAAATAATCCTCCTTTAATTGAACGTGTTATACATTAATGGTATCATATTTAAGAGGTGTATGTATGGATAAATTCAAAATAAAATTTGAGACAATTAGATTTCCACTTATAATCCTATTATTTACTGTTGCGTTAAAAGGATTAAGTCACACCCTTTTGAGTGAACCAGTTTATTCAGTTTTAGCAATAAATTTAACATGGCTTATAACAATCATGGAAATCATTCAAGATTTTAGTGGTATATTAATTCAATATCTTCCATTTATAATAATTGTAAAAGTGTTAGGTAAAAAACACAGTAGTGAAAGAGTAGTTTTAATGTTTATTGTTTCATATCTTTTATTTTTAACTGTTACAAAATTCATTGGGCAAAGCACACTGCCTGAAATTGTTTATGATGACTTATTTGGTATCGGCACCATGGTCACTTCAGGGCAACTTGTAAAAAACAGTGTAAATTTAATTCCATTTAGATTAGGATTTATTGGAGTTATAATAGTTGGTTATATTTCGGATCTGTCATTTAGAATTACGAGATCAAGAACTAAATATGGATTTCTGCCTTATATTGACAAGGATATTCTTGCTCTGATTACAACATTATTTTTAACTTTAATCGCAGCGTTTGCTTTTAGTTTTATTTGGCCAATAGTGATTAGTTTGTTGTTTAGTGTTTTTGAGTGGATTGCTTCCGATATTACAAACCCTGTTAGTACATTTGTATATGGGTTTATTGATCGAACTTTATCGTTACTTAATATTTCAGAAATAAACCGCGAGTCGTTTTTATTTACATCTCTAGGTGGCTCTTGGATGAATGATATGGGAGAAAACTTTGTTGGAGATATTTCGATTTGGAATCAGCAAATTAAAAGCGGTATCTTTGATAGTGGTTTTGGAAGATTTATAACACCATACTATATTATTAATATTTTTGCGATTCCAGGCTTTGTTTTAGGTGTATACAGTTTGTACACTAATAAAAGAGAAAGACTTAATGTATTAAGTTTTGCTATCTTAATTATAATAATCGCTGTGTTTGCTGACTTATCTTTACCATTAGAAATATTTTTGATAATAATGGCTCCAATGTTATATGCATTCCATCTTTTTGCTGTGAGTAGTTTGTTTGCAATTTTGCAAGGATTTAAAATATTTATTGGTAGTTTATATAGCGGGTCAGTATCGAATATATCGCTAGGAAACGGAATTGAATTGTTTTCCTTGTTTAAATATCAAAGTTTGCAAGCAAGTATAATATCAATTATAGCAATTGGCGGTATTGTAGGAATTTTATATTTTTTAATCACAAGATTTTATTATAATTATTTGTCAGTAGGTTTAATTAATAAATTCGAAATAGAAGTGTTAGTTGAAGAAGTTTTAGAAGTTGTTGGTGGCATTGATAATGTTGAAAAAATTGACTCAAGTCCTTTTAGAATTGAAGTTGAGCTAGTTAGGCCACAGTTATTTAATTATGAACGCTTAGAAACGACGAGTATTTCCCGGGTAATAGAAACTAAATCGTCTTATGCTCTATATTATGGTAGTGACAGTACAATAATTAGAAAAGAGATTATGCTACGTAAAGAAATGATGAAGCCTTAGGAATTTTAAGAGTCGCTGCTTATATTTAAGTGGTGATAATATGTTAATAGTTAGTGAAATAACAAAGTATTATAAAAAAACTAAGGGCATTGAAAACTTAAGTTTCAGTTTAACAAGTGGAAAAGCCTTAGGCATAATTGGAATAAACGGTAGTGGAAAAACCACTACCTTTCGTGTTTTACTAGGCCTTTTAAAAGCAGATCATGGAACAATGACATTTAAAGAAAAAGATTTAAAAGATCAGCCAATAAACTTGCTGGGCTATTTACCAGAAGAGAGAAGTCTTTACAAAGATTTGACGGTCTATGACCATATTATGTTTTTGGGTAAGTTAAAGAATATTGAAGAAAGTGTTATTATTGAAAGATTAGAAACATATTTAATAACGCTTAAAATTTCAAGATATAAATATGCTAGGATAGGGCAACTGTCTAAAGGTAATCAGCAAAAAATTCAAATCATTTGTGCACTTATACATGAACCTCAAATTATTATATTAGATGAGCCGCTTTCTGGATTGGACATAATTAATGTTGAACTTTTAAAAAAACTAATTAACGATTTAAAAGCTAAGGGTAAGTATATTTTATTATCAAGTCATCAGTTTGAACACATTGAAGAATTTTGTGACGAGCTGATTATTTTAAAAGATGGAAATGTTAAATACTATGGAAGCATTGAACATTTAATTTCACTATCAAAATATTACTACTTAACAGTTGATAAAGTTATAGGGCTTAAATATGTCGATAATGAAGCAATCGTTGATAGTAAAATTTCAGGCAAGCTAATTCAGCTAATAGTAAATAATAAAGAAAGTTTAGACATTATCTTTAATCAGATTATAAAAAAAGAGCAAGTTTTAAATATTTCGATTCAACAAGCAAGTATAGAATCAGTGGTTAAGGAACACACACTCATATGAAACATCTCATTCATTTCTCACTTTCGCGACGATTTAAAAATAAAGTCACAATTATTTTACATATTTTAATTACAACACTTTTATTTTGTTTTATATATAGTGATATGATTGTGGCAAAACTCTTTGAAAGTAGCCAAAATCCAACAGTTATTTATCTAGACAAAAGTGTTGAAGATTATTTTGACTATTTTGACCAAAATAATGAAATGTTTATATTTAAAAAAGGTGATGAGCAAGACTCGATTTTATTATCAAAAAATAAAGAGTGGCTAGTAAAAACAAAATACCCTCTAGACCCTATTACTTCAGCCCAAATGGCAATTATGATAGAAAACGCCTCATTAAATCATTGGTTAAGTGAAATGAATAGTGAGTCAGTAGGTAAAGCGTTAGATAATCTTTATCCTAATATTAAAGAAGTCACAACATCAAAGATAACAGTATCGTCTGATAAACAAACAATTTCAATGTTTATGATAACGGGCATGTATTTTGCAATGCTGTCATTTAGCACTATGATTGCTAATGAGGTAGTTTATGAAAAAACTTCGCGAGTGTTGGAGTTAATCTTAACTTCAGTTAACACAACTGTTCACTATTTATCAAAAATGATAATTGGTTGGCTTACAATAATTATTCAATTATTTTGTATAGTTTTTGAAGTAATGATTGTTGTTGCAACAAGAAATTACTATGATGAAGGTTTGGGTTTATTAAAGATGCTTCAAAAATACCAACTAATTCAAATAAAGGCTAATACATTTAAAGAATTTATCAAAGCCTTAGAAATAAATTCAAGTTTATTGTGGATCTTGTCAGTGTCATTAATATATCTGCTACTTGGCATGATAATTATACAAACAATAATGGTTTGTTTGGCAAGCTTTATTAAATCGGTGGAAGAATCAAGTGCAATTCAAGCACCAGTCTACATTGTATTACTTTTTATATATTATTTAGCACTGGCATTTAATGCACCAAACCATTTAAGTGAAGGCTTGGGATATTACTTTTCATTAACCCCAATTTTTTCAATGTTGTTTATGCCGATGCGGCTATTATTGCTAGAGGTATCTTTTTATGAAATATCACTGGGTATAGTTTTAAGTTTAATTACTCTCACTATATCCTCATACTACGGAGCCTATATATATAACATAGGTATTTTAGGAGGATTAAACAGAAAGAAACGTAGCAATATAATTAAAAAATACACCAAATAGAATTGTTTCTAATTTGATGTATTCAAATTTTTATTTTTTTAACTGGTCTAATTTATTAGACCTTTTTATTTTTTTGAGCTGCTCATTATTTTTTGCTAAAGCATTTTCATAACTACTATTCGTGTTAGGTATATAGAACTGAATGTCTTTGATAGCATTTGGCAAGTATTGAATTTTGTGCCACAAGTCTGGCCTATCATACGGATATTTCTTTGCTTCATCTAAATTTACTGGAGTAAACCTTATATAATTCGGTGTTTCATGTGGATTATGTTTAACGTAATCCATAGCTTTACTAATAGCCTCACAGGCAGATTTCGACTTTGGCGACAATGACAAGTCGACAACAGCAACACTTAAAGGTATTTTTGCTTCTGGAAGGCCAACTCTAACTGATGCATTTATTGCATCCAAAGTTCTTGCCACTGCAGCTGGATTGCCTAAGCCAATATCTTCATAAGCAATAACGGTTAATCTTCTGTGGATCGACTCTAAGTCTCCTGCTAATAATAATTGTGCAAGATAATAAAGAGCAGCATCAACGTCACTACCTCTAATTGACTTTTGTAAACCACTCAAGGCATCATAGTGTCCATCTCCATCCTGGTCAATTCCCATCACCGGTTGTTTTGAGATTTCTAAAATATCTTTGTTAGTTATATGGTTACCTGTTATTAGGGCTAACTCTAAAATATTAATAGCAGTTCTAAAATCACCACCGGCATGTTTTGCAATTGTATCAGCTGCATCTTTATCTAATTTTATAAGTTTATATTCTTCTCTTTCCATAATCTTAAGGATAGAGTCATAAATATCTTGTTTAGACAAAGGTTTTATTTCAAACAAGTGAGTTCTTGATCTTATAGCTGGATTAATTGAAAAATATGGATTTGCTGTTGTTGTACCAATAACAGTAATTGTGCCATCTTCTAAGTGTGGAAGTAGCAAGTCTTGTTTATCTTTATTTAAACGATGGATTTCTTCGACTATAACAACAAGTCCATTTGTCATTTTACCTTCGGCAAAAATAGCGTCTAAATCTTTTTTGCTTCCAATGACCGCGTTGAAAACTCTAAATGGAATTTGTAACTCTTTAGCGATAACCATTGCTAAAGTAGTTTTGCCAGTTCCTGGACTTCCAAATAGAATCATTGAAAAAAGCGATTCGGTTTCAATCATTTTTCTAATAATCATATTTTCGCCAACAAGATGTTGCTGACCGATTATTTCATCTAAATTATTAGGTCTTAATTTATGTGCTAATGGTGTTTTCATAATATCCCTCTTTACTATTCTAACATTGTTTGATAGATTTAAGTATACAAGGGGCGATAGTATGCGAGTTTTAATTCAAAAAGTTAGTGAAGCTAGTGTTATAATTAATGAGAAGACTTACAGTCAGATTAAGGAAGGACTAGTCTTATTTGTGGGATTTTCAATAAATGATAACATTGATATAATTGATAAGATGATTAATAAAATAACTAACTTGAGAATATTAGAAGATAGTGAAGGTAAAACCAATGAATCAATAATGTCTAAAAACCTTGAAATATTAAGTGTTTCACAATTTACGCTTTACGCTGATACAAAAAAAGGTCGACGCCCAAGTTTTACTCAAAGCGCAAATGCAAATCAAGCAAGCGACTTTTATAAATATTTCAATGAACAATTAAATAAAGAAATACCTGTAAAAACTGGTCAGTTTCAAGCGGACATGAAAATCATGTTATTTAATGATGGACCATTTACGATAATGCTAGATAGCGAGGAATATGGATGGGAAAAATAATAAAAGGGGATGTTATCTCCAAAAAAATCTTTAATGAAATCAAAGAAGAAGTTAGTAAACTTGAGCGTAAACCCGTTTTAGCGGTTGTTTTGGTCGGAGAAAATTTTGCTAGTGCAAGTTATGTCAGAGGAAAAATGCGAGCTGGAAAAAAGGCTGACATAGAGGTCAAAGTATTTGACTATAAAAGTGATGTTTTGCAAGATGTTTTAATTTCCAAAATAAACGCTTTAAATGACAATATAAACATTGATGGAATTATTGTTCAATTACCACTACCAGATCATTTAAATGAAAGTATGGTTGTCAACAGCGTTAAAAGCAGTAAAGATGTTGATGGATTCACTTTTGAAAACGCGGGAAGATTGTTTAAAGGTCAAGCTAACTTTAAACCTTGTACCCCAAAAGGTATTATGTTTATGCTAAAAGAAACAGGTATAGATGTAAAAGGTAAACACTGTGTTGTAGTTGGTAGAAGCAATCTTGTGGGCTTACCATTATCAAGAATGTTAATAGAAGCAAATGCCACTGTCACTGTCTGCCATAGTCACACTGAAAACTTACAACAAATAACTAACCAAGCAGATATCTTGTTTGTAGCAATAGGAAAAAATAAATTTATTGAAGCAAAGCATATTAAAGATGGGGCTGTAGTAATTGATGTTGGAATTAATCGTGATGAAAACAATAAAATATCAGGTGATGTTGATTTTGAAAATGTTAAAAACAAGGCTAGTTACATAACACCAGTTCCAAAAGGAGTTGGCCCATTAACGATATCAATGTTACTTAGCAATACGTTAAAGGCCTATAAAGGAGATTTTTATGAATGATTACGATCTATATGACATAGTAGAAATGAAAAAACAACATCCTTGCAAAAAATCTTTTCATTGGCAAATTATTAGGATGGGTGTTGATATTAAAATAAAGTGTTTAGGCTGTGGAGCAGTCATTATGCTAGAAAGGCCATATTTTGAAAAACGTCTAAAAAAAATAGTAGAGAAAGCTGATAAAGAAAAGTAGTAATGTGCTATAATAAAGAACGGTAACAAGATTTGGAGATGAAAATATGGCTTTAACAGCTGGAATAGTTGGCTTACCTAATGTTGGTAAATCAACTTTATTTAATGCAATAACGAAATCAAAAGTAGAAGCGGCTAATTATCCTTTTGCAACAATTGACCCAAACGTTGGTGTTGTAGAGGTGCCAGATAAAAGAATTGATGAAATTACTAAAAGAATTCATCCAAAAAAAGAAGTACCAACAACATTTGAATTTACCGACATTGCAGGCCTTGTTGAAGGTGCAAGTAAAGGCGAAGGCTTAGGCAATCGTTTTTTATCGCATATTCGCGAAGTGGATGCAATATGCCATGTTGTTAGATGTTTTGATGATGACAGTGTTCAACACGTAGAAAACTCAGTTGATCCAATTAGAGATATTGAGATAATTAACTTAGAATTAATCTTTGCTGACTTACAAACGGTAGAAAACAGAATTTTTCGCCTAAAAAGTAAAGTAAAGTCTAAAGATAAAGATGCAATTTCTGAAAACAATTTACTAGAAAAACTTAAAATTACTTTGGAAGCAAACAAATTAATTAGGAGTCTAACTTTAAGTAAAGATGAAGAACAAATTTGTAAAAACTTTCATCTTTTAACTAGTAAACCAGTTTTGTACATTGCTAACATGAGTGAAGAAGGAGTTTTTGATGCTGAAGCAAACGAGTACTTTCAATTAGTCAAAGCGTTAGCAAAACAAGAAGATAGCGAAGTAATACCTATATGTGCAAAGACTGAAGAAGACCTTTCCGAATTAAGTGATGAAGAAAAACAAATATTTTTTGATGATTTAAATATTAGTGAAAGTGGTTTAGACCGCGTAATTAGAGCTACTTATGGACTGCTGGATTTACAAACCTACTTTACAGCTGGTGAGACAGAAGTTAGAGCCTGGACATTTAGAAAAGGTATGAAGGCACCACAAGCAGCCGGGATTATTCATTCAGATTTCGAAAGAGGATTTATCCGCGCCGAAATTTACAGTTATGAAGATTTAATCGAATTTGGATCCGAAGCAGCTATAAAAAGTGCCGGAAAATTACGGTCAGAGGGCAAAGAGTATGTTGTTAAAGATGGAGACATAATATTATTTAGATTTAACGTTTAAGTTGTGATAAACTATAAGGGAAAGAAGGTGTATTAATATGAAATTAATCTTAGCTATTGTATCAAATGATGACAGTCAAAACGTAACAACTTTATTAACTAAAGAAAATTACTCAGTAACACGCTTAGCAACTACGGGTGGATTTTTAAAAGCAGGAAATACAACAATAATAGTTGGTACTGACGATGATAAGGTTGAAAATGTGATTGAGTTAATTGGCCAAGAAAGTCAAAAAAGAACTGAAGTAGTTCCTTCATCAGCATCATATGACTTAGGTAGATTTGCATCTTTCCCAGTCGAGGTTGAAGTCGGAGGAGCAACAATCTTCGTATTAGACGTCGAGCAATTTTTAAAACTATAATTATAAACGGGTTGATTTATAATCAATCCTTTTTTAACTAAAAGAGGTGGATTATGCGTATAGGGCAATCAACAGACATTCATCAATTAACAAAGGGTAGAAAGTTAATCTTAGGTGGAGTAGAAATAGACCACGATTTAGGCTTGCTAGGACATTCAGATGCGGATGTTCTTTTGCACGTTATAGCAGAAGCAATTATTGGTGCTTTGGCGCTTGGCGATATTGGTAAACATTTTTCTGATACTGATCCTAAATATAAAGATATTTCATCAATGAAACTGTTGGCTAATGTTTATGATTTAATGTTAGAAAATAATTATATAATCGGAAATATTGATAGCTTAGTTATTATTGAAAACCCAAAATTAGCACCTTACATCACGTTAATGCAAAAAAATATTGCCAAAGTACTCAACTGTAACATTGACCAAGTTAATGTCAAAGCAACAAGAGGCGAAAAATTAGGTTATATTGGAAGAGAAGAAGGGGTAATGGCCCAAGCAATTGTATTATTAAAAAGGAGTGTAAAATGAAAAGAGTAAGAGTTAGATATGCACCAAGCCCTACAGGGCATTTGCACATAGGTAACGCTAGAACAGCTTTATTTAACTATTTGTATGCAAAGCATCACGATGGTGACTTTATATTGAGAATAGAAGATACAGATATTGAAAGAAATGTTGAAGGTGGCGAAAAGTCACAAATGCAATATCTTGAATGGTTGGGTATTACACCAGATGAATCACCAGAAAAACCAGACCCTAAATTTGCTCCTTATCGCCAAATGCAAAGGCTACATATATATAGAAAATATATTGCTGAGCTAATTGAAAAGGGTCATGCGTATAAATGTTTTTGTACTTCACAGGAGCTAGAAGCTGACTATAATAAGCAAAAAGATGCGGGTCATCCAAGTACTAGATATAATCAAAAATGTTTACATTTGAGCAAAGAAGAAATTGAAAAAAACACAGCAGAAGAAAAACCATATATGGTGAGAATAAAAGTACCAGAAAATGAAACATATAGTTTTCAAGATATGATTAGAAGCAACGTATCTTTTGAGTCAAAAGATATCGGTGACTGGGTTGCACTTAAATCAAATGGTATCCCAACTTATAACTTTGCAGTTGTCATAGATGATCATTTAATGGAAATATCCCATGTATTTAGAGGTGAAGAACACTTAAGTAACACGCCACGACAAATCATGGTTTATAATATGCTTGAATGGGAAGTGCCAACATTTGCACACATGACTTTAATTGTAAATGAAGAAGGGAAAAAACTTTCTAAAAGAGATAATTCAATAATGCAGTTTATGAGTCAGTATAAAGAAGCGGGTTACTTGTCTGAAGCTATGTTAAACTTTATGTCACTTTTAGGTTGGTCTCCAGAAATAGAAGAAGAAATTTTTACAAAAGAAGAATTAATTAAGATATTTGATTCTAATCGCCTATCAAAATCACCATCGATGTTTGATAAAAACAAATTAATTTGGATGAATAATAAGTACATTCAAAAACTTGATAGTAATAAATATCATCAGTTAGTAGATCCATTTTTACAAAAAGCGTATGATTTAAGTGATCATGACCAACAGTGGTTAAATACTTTAACTGACTTGTATCAACAACAATTGTCATATGGTGAAGAAATAGTGCAATTAGTGAAACCATTTTTTAGTGAATTTGAAATTAGTGAAGAAGCAGTTGAAGCTTACAATGAAGAGACAACAGAACAAGTCAGAGAAAATCTTCTAGAAGAAATTAATGCCATAAAAGATTGGAATACTGATAATATTAAATTAGCAGTAAATAATGTTAAAGATAAAACTGGCATAAAAGGGCGTCCATTGTTTATGGGAGCAAGAGTGTTGACAACAGGTTTTGCACACGGACCTGATTTAATGAATTCAATATACTTACTAGGGAAAACTGAGATAATAAAACGTTTAAATAAATAATAAAAAAGTGTTGGCGAAATATTTATTTCGCTAACACTTTTTTTATGCTATTTTCTAAACAAACGCTTTGTTTGGTAGCTAGGATTTGTCGTTAAATTAATAAAGAGTAACTTTAAGACAGATCTGTCAGTTGAAGATAGAATAACTGAAGAGTGCATTTCACTATAAGCAAGATCAGCCAAATGATCCAAAGCTAGTTTGGCATACTCATTTTCAGTAGCTGCTACAGACAACATAATTAAAACTTCATCGATATGTAATAGCGGATTATTATTACCTAAATTATTCACTTTTAATTGTTGGACAGGTTTTATAACATTGCTTGAAATTAAATGAATTTCATCATCAATACCGGCAACTGTCTTTAAAGCGTTTAGCAAACAAGCACTAGCCGCCCCTAAAAGTGATGACGTTTTTCCGGTAACAATTGTGCCATCAGGAAGTTGCATTGCCACGGCAGGTTTGTTTGTTTTATCGGCCAACTCATTAGCTATTGCAACTATTTTCCGATCTTTAACTCCAATGTCACACTGATTCATAAGCATTTCAAGTTTATTAACTGTATCGATTGTTTCTTTATCCTTACGATGATTGACTACAGCGACAAGGTAACGGCGAATAATTTCTTCTTTTGCAGCAACACTTACTACTTCATCATCAATAATACAGCTGCCAATAACATTAACACCCATATCAGTTGGTGATTTATAAGGTGATTCTCCATATATTGATTTAAAAACAGAATTTAAGACTGGGAAAACATCGGCATCACGATTATATGAGGTTGCGACAACGTTGTAAGCTGAATAGTGAAATGGATCAATTATGTTTACATCATTTAAATCAGCAGTTGCCGATTCATAGGCTAAATTTATAGGGTGCTTTAAAGCTAGATTCCAAACAGGGAAGGTTTCAAACTTAGCATAACCAGATTTCAAACCTTTTTGTGAGTCTTGAAATAATTGAGACAAACAAACAGCCATTTTCCCACTTCCAGATCCAGGAGCTGTGACCATTACTAGTGGTCTTGATGTTTCTATATAATCGTTTCTACCAAAACCTTCATCACTTAAAATAAATGGAACATTTGAAGGATAACCTTCAATACGATAATGAAGATAAACTTTCATATCCAAATGTTCTAGTTTTTGTTTAAATTTGACGCTACTTTCTTGTCCATCAAAGCGAGTAATGACCACACTACCAACAAAAAGACCTAAGTCTCTAAAAGCATCAATCAAGCGTAAAAGTTCTTGATCATAAGAGAGAGCATTATCACTTCTGATTTTATTGTGTTCGATGTCTAAAGCATTTATCGCAATAACGATTTCCATGTCATCGCGCATTTGTTTTAAAAGTTCAACCTTATTATTGTAGTGAAAACCAGGTAAAACTCGTGAAGCATGAAAATCATCAAAAAGCTTTCCGCCAAACTCCATGTACAATTTATTATCAAAACTAGCTATTCTTTCTTGAATCTTTTCTTTTTGCAGTCTAAAATATTTTTCGTTGTCAAAACCAATTTTTATCATAAAAACACCTCTTTAATCATTATATCAAATAATTCCTTTTCAAGCATTGTCAAATTATTAACAAATGCATAATTATAGTGATTTATCATGCAAAATAAACATTAAAATGTTAAAATAACTAAGTATGTATTTATCGTAGCGACGATAATATAAAAAGAAATTAGAAAGAGGTAGTTTATGAATAAAAAACCAGTAATACTAGTAATAATGGATGGAGTCGGAATAAGTGACAACAAATTAGGTAACGCTGTTTCATCTGCTTATAAACCAACTTTAGACAAATTAGCCGAAATTGGAAATTATACAGAAATTAAAGCCCATGGTCTAGCTGTTGGTTTACCATCAGATGATGATATGGGAAATTCAGAAGTAGGCCATAATGCACTTGGTAGTGGTCAAATATTTGCTCAAGGAGCTAAATTAGTAAATGAATCAATTGCATCAGGAGCTATTTATGAAACAGCTACTTGGAAACAAGCGGTTGCCATAAGCGAGAAAAATACATTGCACTTAATGGGTTTAGTTTCAGATGGAAACGTTCACTCACACATGGACCACATTACAAGTTTAATTGAAAATGCAAAAAAAGCTGGCGTAAAAAACGTTAGAATTCATGCATTAATGGATGGTAGAGATGTTCCTGAAACTTCAGGTCTAATCTATGTTGATCAGCTAGAAGAATTTATGGAAAATTTAAATGATGAAAACTTCAACGCAAAAATCGCAAGTGGTGGCGGTAGAATGTATATTACAATGGACAGATATGATGCTGATTGGGACATGGTTAAACGTGGATGGCAAACGCATGTCTTAGGTATTGGTAGACAATTTGAATCAGCAACAGAAGCAATCACAACATATAGAAAAGAATTAGGTGTAAATGACCAAGACTTGCGTGAATTTGTAATTGCTGAAGATGGAAAGCCAGTTGGAACGATAGAAGATAATGATTCAGTAATTTTCTTTAACTTCCGTGGTGACCGCGCTCTGGAAATGACACGTGCCTTTACACAAAAAGAATTACAACACTTTGATCGTATTAGAGTTCCAAATGTATTTTATGCAGGGATGCTTCAATATGATGGAGATTCACATTTACCAGAAAACTTTTTAGTTCAGCCTCCACATATTTCTGAAACATTAACTGAAAGATTAGTTGAAGAAAAAATCAATGAGTATGCAATTTCAGAAACACAAAAATATGGTCATGTCACTTACTTTTGGAATGGAAATAAATTAAACAAAGTTTCAGAAGATTTAGAAACATGGGTTGAAATTAAATCAGACTTGGTTCCATTTGAACAAAGACCTTGGATGAAAGCTGCTGAAATTACAGACAACCTGGTTGAAGCAATTGACAGTAAAAGATATCAATTCTTAAGAGTTAACTATCCAAATGGTGATATGGTTGGACATACAGGTAACTTATTAGCAACTCAAATTGGAGTTGAAACAGTAGATTTACAACTATCGAGAGTTTTAGAAGCTGCTAAAAGAAATGATGCAATCTTAATTGTTACTGCAGACCATGGTAATGCTGAACAAATGTATGAAGTTAATAAAAATGAAGATGATCCAATTAGACCAAAAACTAGCCATACAACAAATGCAGTACCATTTATAATTTACAATGAAGATGTTACATATAAAGAGGGTAATTTTGGCTTAGCAAACATTGCGGCAACAATTACAGATTTATTAAATGTTGATGCCAATCCAATTTGGGAAGAAAGCATGATTGAAAAGAAATAATAGTTTATAATGGAAATGGTGAACAATCACCATTTCTTTTTTTAAGGAGATGATTAAATGGACTATAGCTGTGTAGTAGTAGCTGCTGGTAGTGGCAGTCGAACGGGCTTAAATTATAACAAGGTGTTTTATAAGTTAAATGATAAAACAGTTATTGAAAATAGTCTTTTGCATTTTATAAATGATTTTGACTGCAAGCAAATTATTGTTGTAATTAATGAAAAAGAAAAACATTTATTTGAACACTTAGATTTAGGTGGAAAAATTCAATATGCAAAAGGTGGACTAACCAGACAAGATAGTGTTTACAGTGGTCTTAAACAAGTTAGCCAAGCCTATGTAATGATTCATGATGGGGCTAGACCTTATGTTAGCAAAGAGGTTATAAGCAAGGTTAAAAACGCTTTAAACACTTATGATGGAGCTGTTGTAATGGTCAAGAGCATAGATACGATCAAAATAGTTAAAAACGGTATAATTCATAGCACGCCAGTCCGAAGTTCACTTTATAACGCCCAAACACCACAAGCATTTAAAACTTCTTTAATTTTAGAAGCTTATGATACCCTATATGCTAAAAACCTTAGTGTAACTGACGATTGTCAAGCTGTAGAATTAACAGTTGGCTCTGATATATTTGTTGTAGAAGGTGATTATAGTAATATTAAGGTAACAGTAGAAAAGGACTTGGTATAATACCTTTACTTTATGGGATAATTTATGTATAATTATCAATACGAGTGGATATAAACAAA
>LFRM01081416.1_pt3 | contig 16532 bp, 15 predicted proteins | sample 618341 | NCBI WGS metagenome assembly LFRM01 (sample SAMN03654438, study PRJNA283298) | anaerobic digester metagenome | isolation source: pool of bioreactors CSTR01a, CSTR02a, and CSTR03a thermophilic anaerobic... | place: Denmark: Kgs. Lyngby | collected 2014-05-21 | reverse complement strand
CCTTACCATGGATTTAATCAAGCAAATGGTCTTGCTTTTTCAGTCAAAGAAGGGGTCAAGTATCCACCATCTCTTGTAAATATATTTAAAGAATTAAAAAATGATTTAGATATTTCTGTTGGTGATGGAAAGAGTTTAGTTTCTTGGGCTAGGGAAGGAGTTTTACTGATTAATACTGTTTTAACAGTAAGGGAATCAGAACCGAACTCTCATAGAAATATTGGATGGGAAAGATTCACTAGTTTTTTACTTGAGAAAATTACTGAAAAAGAAGATCCAGTAGTTTTTATATTATGGGGAAATAATGCTAAAAAAGCTTTAAAGTATAAAGAAGGAAGACATAAAGTTATAGTGTCTAGTCATCCTAGCCCCTTATCATCTTATAGAAGTTTTTTTGGATCGAGGCCCTTTACAAGAGCAAATAAATTTCTAGCTGAAAATAATATAAGTCCAGTAAACTGGGAAATATAAAAAACTGCTTCTACATTAATAGAAGCAGTTTTTGAATTTAATAAGATTTGAATTTTGCATTAGCCAGCTTAATTAACAGGAAGTGAAGCAGTCCTATAAGTATGGCTAGGATTATAGTAGAAGCCATTACTGCTACAAAATATGTTGGATCAAACTTTATTAAAATAAATATAGTAAGTCCTGCTAAAACAAAACCTAATAGCATTTGAAAGACAAAATTTAAATTTTGTTTTACTGCTTTTTGCTCTGTGTCCCAGTCAAGCTTAGGCCACATTATATCAAATATAATAGCAATCTGATTCTGCATTAAAGATGCTAAAAGCATAATGAAAAAACTAATTATTATAAATAAAATATCTAGCTTTAAAACTACACTTATAATAATAAACAAAATTGTAAGTGGAATAAATTGAATAAACAAGGCTACTAATATCTTTGAGTACAGCTGGTCTATGTAAGGCATTGGTATATATTTCATAAAATAAAAGCCTTTACCTTCTTTAGATATAGATGTTGCAGCTATACCATTATTTGAACCAAGAAAGAATGCGAGACCTATAAGTGATAGTAATATAATTGATTTATCTATTTGCCCAGCAAACTCTAATATAGCTTGCAGCTCAAAAGAATCTATTTGAGAAACACCCATTATAAAGGGTACTAAAATAAGAATAGGAAAAATAAAACTCATTAATACATTGTTTAAGAAAAATACTGGAGTTCTAAGAAGTATCCTTAGTTCTTTTAGAGAGTAAGAAAACATCTTATTCCTTGATTTTACGCTTTTAACAAGTTTTTCTTCAGAAACAGTATCTCTTTTCGCGCCTGATTCTTGTATTCCAACAACACCTTCAAAATAAAATCTATTTCCAATAATGTTAAAAATAAATATTGAGAAAATAGAAATGCCAATTAAAACAAGAACATATAAGGGTCCCCTTACATTATTAGCATTTATAAGTGCATTTGCGCTAAAATAGCTAGAAGGAAACAAGGTATTAAGTATTTTAATAAGGGCTATATCTTCTGTAAGGATAAGACCTGCTGATCCATCTCCAGTGGCTTTACTTGCAAAAAACTGAATAGTTACATTAGTTCCTATGGCAAATATTAAAGCGAAAACTCCAGCGATTAAATTAAACCTATCTTTATTTTTTGCACCCTTGCTAAACCTCATTACAAGAATAGAAAGTATAGAGGCTATAGATATAGGAAGTATAGGTAAAAAAACAAAAGATATTAAAAGTAAAATATAATATAAAATACCAGCTGAGCTAAGGTAACCATAAGTTATAAATACAGGTAGGAATAGCATTCCAATTATTATGTACTGATAGATTAAAGATGTGAAAAACTTAGCTGTAATTATATCTCCAGCTTTTACTGGTAGATAAAGATAGTTTTTAACATCATCTGAAAAATAAAATATATTCATTACATAAAATATTCCAAATATAAAAACAAATAAACTTGCCGCTGGAAAAGCGAGTTTTGGTATCAAAGTTTGAATACTCAGAACTTCAAGTTCTCCATATATATCTATTGTGAATACTGTCATTGAAAAGGCTATTATTACTAGCAAAAACAGAAAAAGCAGACCTTTCATTATTTTATTATTAAAAAAAGTTTTCTTTTTACTAGACCCGCCCATCATTGCATCCATAGTCTCATCGTTTTTAAACATCACTTTAGTAAGAGTTAAAATTTTACTACTCATCTTGAGTCATCTCCAAGAATATGTTCTCGAGGCTTTCATTTTCTTTAGCAGATTTTTTAAGTTCATCCATGGTTCCAACAAAAACAAGTTTTCCTTTATTGATAATGCCTATACGGTCGCATATCTTCTCTGCAACTTCAAGAACATGAGTTGAGAAAAACACAATATTATTTTTATCGGCATGTTCCCTCATCATTTCTTTTAAATAGAAAGATGACTTAGGATCTAGTCCTGTCATTGGTTCATCTAGAATCCATACATTAGGATCATGGATTAATGCACCCATAATTATAATTTTTTGCCTCATGCCGTGAGAATAGCTTGAAATCCTATCTAGAAGAGCATCTTCCATAGCAAATCTTTTAGATAAATCTCTAATCCTATCTTTTCTAAGAGATTCCTCAACATCATAGATATCTGCCATAAAGTTTAAATATTCAAGGCCTTTTAGTCTTAAAAACATATCTGGACTGTCAGAAACAAATCCAAATTCTCTTTTTAAACCTAATGGGTTTTCATCAATATCTATTCCATTTACAACAATGGAGCCAGAATCCTTTTCTGTTATTCCAGTTATCATTTTTATTGCAGTTGTTTTACCGGCACCGTTTGGTCCTAAGAATCCAAAGATTTCTCCAGGTATTATGTCTAAAGTAATATTATCGACTGCCTTTACTTTGCCGCCATAGACTTTTGTCAGGTTTTTTAATTCTATCATATATTGTCATAGCACTCTAAAATGCTATTTCCTCCTTTAACTTTTGAGATTTGCAGCTTAGTGATAGGTGATATAAATTTTATTTTCTTTTAAATTATTATATATATTAGATTTACTAGATAATAATTATTTGTTTTTTAGTAGGTCTCTTATTTCCTGAAGTAATAAAATATCCTCAGATGGTTTTTCTTCTTCAACAGTTTCCTCTACGTCTTCCTTACGTTTTAATTTACTAAATGCTTTTATTACAGTAAATAGTATTAAAGCTATAATTAGAAAGTCTACAAGGGCTTGAATAAATATCCCTATTTCAATAGGCGTACCATTTAAAGAAAAAGTGATTGCTTCAAAGTTTTGCACTGAAAAAATAGCAGCTATCATAGGCATTAGTACATTTTCTACAAGAGAAGATACTATTTTCCCAAAAGCACCTCCAATTATAACAGCTACAGCAAGATCAATTACGTTTCCTTTAAGGGCAAAGTCTTTAAATTCTTCAATAAATTTTTTCATAAATCTCTCCTTATGTGTTATTTTTTAAAAAATTAATAGTCAATCAATTTAAATCATACTATAAATTTAATGAGAGTGTAATAATAATATATTATAATTTAATGAATAAAGGCTTTTAAGGTACTATTTAATCATTACTATAATCTAATATGGTATAATATTAAATGGTCAAATTGGAAATTATTTTTAATGTTTAAGATGAAAATCAACTAAATTCTCTTTAGGAAACCTAGAGATAAAGGATGTGGGTAATGAATAGTGGTAAAAATGGAAAAAGCGGGAAAATAGGGGCAGAAAATGAGAAAAAAACAAGAAGTCTTATGATGTTTATAAAAGAATGGATAGTTCCAATAGTTGTTGCTTTTATTTTTGCCTTTATAGTGAATAGATATGTAATATTTAAAATAGAAGTACCCACAGGCTCAATGATTCCAACTATAAACGTAGATGATAGGATTTTTGTACGAAGAGTTTATAATAAAGATAAGTTTGAAAAGGGAGATATACTTGTATTTAATTCAAATCAAGAAGATATTCTCCTTGTTAAAAGACTGATTGGCCTTCCAGGAGATAAGGTAAGTTTAATTAATGGTGACCTTTATATAAATGATGTCTTAGTAGAGGAGACTTATGTGGTTAATAATATGGACTACACAGATGAATATCTGGTACCAGAGGACCATTTTCTTTTCTTTGGAGACAATAGAGCTTCTTCAATAGATGCAAGGTACTGGGATAAGCCCTTTATTCATAAAGATGAAGTAATAGGAAAAGCAGGACTTAGGGTATCCCCACTAAAAAACATTGGCTTTATAAAATAAAAATATGATTAGAAAATATAACTAAGGCAAATAAATAAAGGAGAAGGATGTGGGAAATGGATAATTATACTGGGAAAAGAAGCCGAAAAACAAGAGTAGAAAAAAATAAAAAAAGTAGAACTCTTAGAATGATTTTAAAAGAATGGTTAATACCTATAATTATTGCCTTTATTCTTGCCTTTATAGTGAATAGATATATAATATTTAAAATAGAAGTACCGACAGGTTCTATGATTCCAACTATAAATGTGGATGATAGATTATTTGTAAAAAGAGTTTATAATAAAGATAAACTTGAAAGAGGTAATATACTCGTATTTAATTCCAATGAAGATGATATTCTCCTTGTAAAAAGGCTAATAGGCCTTCCTGGTGAGAAGATAAGTCTCATAGAAGGAGATCTTTTTGTAAATGATGTCTTAATGGAAGAACCTTATGTAATAAATCAAATGGATTATAAAAAAATTAATTCTAAAGATTATACAAGTGAATTTATAGTACCAGAAAACCATCTTCTTTTCTTTGGAGATAATAGAGAAACATCAAGAGATGCTAGGTTTTGGGAAGATCCTTTTATTCATGTAGATGATGTAATAGGAAAAGCAGGGCTTAGGATATATCCCTTTAAGGATATAGGTTTTATAAAATAAAAAAGGAGCTACTTAAATGAAAAATATTATAGAAAGAAATAAAGATAAAATGATTAAAGATGTATTAGATATAGTAAGTATAGAATCTGTTCATGCTGAAAAGTTAGAAGGAATGCCTAATGGAGAGAAAGTAAATGAAGCCTTAGAGCATATTTTAAAGCTTGGCGAAAGCTATGGATTTAAAACTAAAAATATCAAAGGACATGCTGGAGTTATAGAATATGGTGAAGGCGAAGAATACGTAGCTGTTCTTGGACATTTAGATGTAGTTCCTCTTGGAGAAGGCTGGAAATATAATCCTCTTGGAGAGATTGTAGAAGATAAGATTTACGGAAGAGGAACAATGGATGATAAGGGTCCTATGATAGCAGCGCTTCATGGTCTTATTGCTATTAAAGAAATGAACCTTCCTTTAAAACATAGAATTAGACTTATATTTGGAACAAGTGAAGAAATAGGTGGACCAGATATAGAAAATTACCTCAAACATGAAAAGGGACCTATTATGGGCTTTACCCCTGACGCAGAGTTTCCAGCTATTCATGCAGAAATGGGAATTCTAGTTCTTAGAATATCAAAAGATATAACAAATAAAAACAATTTAGAGATTAAGGGTGGAGAAGCAGTTAATATGGTTCCAGAAAAAGCCTCAATTTCCTATGATATAGATGGTAAAAGATTTGAAAAAAGCTATAAAGGTGTATCTGCTCATGGAAGTACTCCTCATCTAGGAGAGAATGCTATTACAAAACTTTTAAAAGATATAGATAGTTTTAATATAGACGAGACTATTAAGGACAGTTTAAGAGAAATAAGTTATAATCTTTGTTATGATTTAGATGGTAAAGTTATGGGCATTGACTTTGAAGATGAATCAGGAAAACTTGTGTTAAACACTGGTATAATAAGTTTAAAAGATAATAAATTAGATGTAGATATAAATATTAGATATCCTGTTACTTATAAAAAAGATGATGTTGTTCCTAAAATTGAAAAGATTTTTAAAGACAAGGGATTTGATTTTAGAGTAGTTACAAGTGATAAACCACTTTATTATAAAAAAGATGATAAATTAATACAGAAATTAATGAAAGTTTATGTTGATGAAACAGGGGACGAGAGAGAAGCTATTGCTATAGGTGGAGGCACTTATGCTAAAGCAATGAAAAATGTAGTTGCTTTTGGACCTCAGCTTCCTGGAAGGCCCGATGTAATCCATCAACTTGATGAATATATATTGATAGAAGATCTTGTTTTATGTGCGAATATTTACGGAAGATCTATGATTGAGCTATCAAAGTAAATGGAGGATTAAATGGAAAACGATAATAAAGACAAAAATAACGGAGGCAAAAAAAAGAGCTATAAGTTTTATATAGTTTACTTAGTAGGCGTCTTGCTGATGCTGACAGTTTTTAATTTTTTTGCTAAAGATGTTAAAAATCAAAAGCAGACATATAATGAGTTTTATACAGCTCTTACTGAGGGAAGAATCGAAGAGCTTACAATAGATGAGCCAGGTAGAAAATATGAATACATAATGAAAGAAAATGACAAGCTAGATGGTTTTGTTCTTTATACTGGTATGATTTCTAATGATGAAGAAGTACTTGAACTTGTTAAGAAAAACAATATAAAAACATATTCTAAACCTCCACAATCTGTAAGCCCAATAATTACGCTTTTAGTTTCTTGGGTCTTACCTCTTGCATTTTTCATATTCTTAGGAAGAATGCTTATGAAAAACATGCAAAAGTCCGGTGGCGGAATGATGAATCTTGGGAAAAACACAGCAAAGCTTTACCAGAATGATACGGGAATTACATTTAAAGATGTAGCGGGTCAAGCAGAAGCTAAAGAGTCCCTAATTGAAATCGTAGATTTTCTCCATCATCCATTAGAATACGTAGATATTGGAGCAAAGCTTCCAAAGGGAGCTCTTCTTGTAGGACCTCCGGGTACTGGTAAAACATTACTTGCAAGGGCCGTTGCAGGAGAGGCAAAGGTTCCATTCTTCTCACTTTCAGGTTCTGCATTTGTTGAGATGTTTGTTGGTATGGGTGCTGCGAGAGTAAGAGATTTATTTAAAGAAGCAGAGGCTAAGGCTCCTTGTATTATATTTATTGACGAGATAGATGCAATAGGTAAGTCAAGAGATACTGGCGGAATGGGCGGAAATGACGAAAGAGAGCAAACTCTTAATCAGCTTTTAGCTCAAATGGACGGTTTTGATTCCTCTAAAGGAATAGTCCTTCTTGCTGCAACTAATAGACCTGAAGTTCTTGACAAGGCTCTTTTAAGACCAGGAAGATTTGACAGAAGAATTATTGTTGATGCTCCAGACCTTAAGGGACGTGAATCTGTGCTTAAAGTTCACGCCAAAGGCGTTAAAATGGGAGACGATGTTGATCTTGAAGAGATTGCAAGAAGTACTCCAGGAGCAGTAGGAGCAGACCTTGCAAATATGATAAATGAAGCTGCACTTAGAGCTGTTAAACACAGACGTAAATTTGTTATGCAAGAAGATCTTCAAGAAGCAATTGAAGTTGTTATAGCAGGTCAGCAGAAAAAAGATAGAATTATGTCACCAAATGAAAAAAGAATAGTTGCTTTTCACGAGATTGGTCACGCACTAGTAGCAGTTATGCAAAAAAATACTGACCCAGTTATCAAGATAACTATAATACCAAGAACTATGGGTTCTCTTGGTTATACTATGCAGGTTCCAGAAGATGATAAGTATCTAATGAGTAAGGAAGAGATGCTACAGCAAATAACTATACTCTTTGGTGGAAGAGCAGCTGAGGAAGTTGAATTTAATTCAGTTACAACAGGTGCTTCAAATGATATAGAAAGAGCAACTCAGTTAGCTAGAAGAATGGTTACTATGTATGGTATGAGTGAAGCTTTTGATATGATGGGATCTGAATCTATAGGTAGTCAATACCTAGATGGCAGACCAGTAAGTAATGTAAGTGATAAAACAGCAGCTAAAATAGACGATGAGACCTTGGCAATTATAAAAAAATGTCACGCAGAAGCTATAAGGATACTAGAAGAAAATAGAGAGCTATTAACTCTTCTTTCAGAAGAACTTTTAGTTGAAGAAACTATTATGGGCGATAGATTTATGGAAATAGTTAGGGCTCATAAAGGTGAAGACTTTGCTAGAACAGAAGAAGAAATTAAAGAGTTACGAGCAAAGAGACTAGAAGAACAAAAGCAGTTAGCTGAAAAAATCAAAGCTAAAAAAGAAAAAAATAGCGAAGATGAAGCTGAAGAAATAGCTGAAGAAGCTAAAAAAGAAGCTGAAAAAGAAGCTATAGAAAAAGAGCTTGTAGAAGAAGAAATCTTAGAAAAAGAAAAAGAGAATAAGATATCTGAAGGCGAAGACAAATCTTTAAATAAAGATAAAAGCTTAGAGGAAGAAAATAAGACTAATAAGTAATTTTCTTTGAGTAGAGTAATTATAGGTAGATAAGAAATTAAAAAGTAGATAACAAAGTGTAATAACTCTATATATTATTATAGCCGTGATTGGAAAAGAGTCACGGCTGTATATTTTAGGAGGCAAAATGAAAAATATAAACTTGGATTTGTCCGAAAAAGAAACAATAAAAGAAAAAGAATATCTAAAGCATAGTTTAGCGGAAATAAGCGAAGATATTTTTAAAAATACAGCAAAAAAACACAGTATAACCAGTGATATTATAGATTATAGAAAATATCAAATTGAAGAATCTAGAGATGACAGTGATTTGCAGGTAGATTATTTTGATCATGAAAGATTTGTTCAGGAAGAAACTTTTAAAGCTATAATAAAAAGACTAGTTGAACTTACGGAGCTTTATGAAACACCATATTTTGGGAAAGTAGGCTTTTACGAAGACTCTTCCTATAATGAAATTTATGTTGGGAAGTATGGATTAATTGATGAAAAGAACTATGAACCTTTAATTATTGACTGGAGAGCTCCTATAGCTTCTTTATTTTATAAGGGCAGTGTTGGTAAGGCACACTACAATGCTCCAGTTGGAAAAATGAATGTCGATATAAACCTAAGAAGACAATTTATTATAAAAAACAGTGAGCTTAAAGGGTTTTTTGATTCAGAAATAGATATCAAAGACGATATTTTGCTTCAGGTTTTATCATCCAATGCAGGTAAGAAACTTAAAGATATAATAATGACAATCCAGGAAGAGCAAGACAGTATAATAAGAGAACCAAGAGAAGGGGCTGTTATTGTTAATGGGGTTGCAGGAAGCGGTAAAACGACCATTGCCCTGCACAGAATAGCTTACCTACTTTACAACCATAGAGACATACTTGAGGGTAGGGTCCTTATACTTGGGCCTAACAACATGTTTATGGACTTTATATCAGAAGTTCTTCCGTCTCTTGGAGAAAGTGGAGTTAAAGACAATACTTTCAAGGATTTTGCTATGGAGCTTTTAGAATTTGAAGGTGAGATGTTACAAGGTGAAGACTTTTTAGAATCATCTATAAATGGCGAAGAAGATCTAATATCGGATATAAAATATAAAAGAAGCAAAAAATTTGTTCAGGATATTGATAATTATTTAGATAAACTTGAAAAAACATACTTCGAGTTTAAAGATATTTATTTTGAAGATAAGATTATAATGACTAAAAAGGAAATGGAAAAATATTTACTTGAAGACTTTATCTATCTTCCGTTTTTTAGAAGAGCAACAAGGCTTAAAAAACTTATTATAAATAGACTTAGGCGAGAAAGAGATAAGGAAAGATATATAATAGATAAAAAGTACAATAAGCTTCAAAAAGAATTTGAAGAAATGAGTGGGCCAGGGATAAGCGGCGAAATTGAAACTGAAAGAAGAGAGGAAATTAGAGCTTTAGTTAAAAGGGTTTCCCAGTCAAGAAGTCAGTTTAGTGATTATTCAAAAGGCCATTACCTTCTTCCTTATTTTGAGTTTATAGAGTTTAATTTTATAACAGAAAATGATATTGCTCCCATGCTTTATTTTAAAAATAGGTTAAATGGAGTAGATTTTAAAGCTGAAATTAGGCATATAGTTCTTGATGAGGCTCAGGAATATTCATATTTACATTATAAACTTTTAAAAGAGATTACGAGCTGTACATCTTTTACCATAGTTGGGGATACAAACCAGATGATTGTTAAAGGTGAAAGCCCAATGATGGATTTAGATGAAATATTTAATAAAACAAGGTATTTTAATTTAGCAACCAGCTATAGGTCTACATATGAAATAATGGAATATGCAAATAAATTTGTAGATGAGAAAAAAATAGTACCTCTTGTAAGGCATGGAGAGGATGTTAAGGAGATACACACACTTAACTATATAGAAGCTGTGGATAAAGCCGCATCCCTTGTGGAAAACTATAAGAATGATGATATAGATACTATAGGAATTTTAACTCGCGATATGAAAAAAGCGAAAATTATTCATAATATGCTAAAAGATAAGATAAATATAAAATTAATTGACTCTGAAGATGATTTACTTAAAGGTGGCTTATATATTATGCCTTCATATTTTTCTAAAGGATTAGAATTTGATGGTGTAATTATAATTGAAGAAGAAGATGAGTTTCATGGTAAAGATCTTTTAAAATATATCATGTCAACAAGAGCTCTTCATAAGCTGGCAGTTGTATCTGTTTCAGAAAGTCTTGTTTTATAGCTTTAAACTATTTCGATTAAAATAAATAGGCTTTAAAAAAATAAGAATTTAAATGTAATTTTCAAAATTTTTAAAATTTAATAAAGCTATCAATACAAAACGCCCTAGAATTTATTATAAGTTCTAGGGCGTTTTTATTAACTTAAAGCATTGATACATCAAGATCTATATATATTATAATTTTTTTAGCATTTTTGAATTCTTTGGCTATTTTATTTTTCAAAGATTTTTTTATTTTTTTCCTATCTTCTTCAGTTGTATCTTTACTGCTTACTACTGCTTCAAAAATAATGATTTTATTATCGTCATATCCTGTATATCTAAAATCATGAATTGACTTAACATACTTTTCTGTCAAGGCTATTTTTGTTGCTTTTTCTAAGGACTCAATGTAATCAGTGTCGTGTATATTAATAGGATCTATATGGGTTACAAGTTCTATGTTGTATTTATCTAGAACTGCCCTTTCAGTTTTATCTATACTGTTATGAAGAAGTATAAGGTCTATATCATGGGGAACCTCAGCGTCTATTGTTGCCATTGTAGTAGTAGGACCGTAGCTATGAATCCTAAGATCGTGTACTCCATAAATATTTTCATTTAAAAGAACTTCTTTTTTTAAGTTTTCAATAAGGGCTTCATCAGGTTTTTCTCCAAGAAGCACATAAATAGTTGATTTTGTGAGGCTGTATCCCGAATAAAATATATATATCCCAATAAGGACTCCAGCAAGGCCGTCTACTGGAAAACTTGTATATGACCCAAAAACAAGAGCTAAAATTACAGTAATTGTTGCAAATACATCAGCTATAGAGTCATGGGCAATGGCAAGGTTAGCCTTAGAATCTATCTTTTTACCTACATTTTTATTTAAAGAGTAGATAAATAATTTAAAAATAAGAGACAATGCTAAAATTATGATAGTTATTGTTTGATAATCTATAATATTAGGATTTAAGATTCTTTTAAAAGAAGAAACGACAAATTGATACCCTACTAGTATCACAAGAAGAGATATAAAAAGACCTGTTATATATTCAATTCTTCCATGGCCATAAGGATGATCCTTGTCCGCCTGCTTACTTGCGGATTTGAATCCAACAATACTGATAAGAACTCCAGCTGAGTCTGATAAGTTGTTAAAAGCATCTGCAGTTAAGGATATACTGTGTATCATAGTTCCAATTATAAATTTTATTAAAAATAAAAGAAGATTTATAACAAGACCAATTACTCCAGTTTTTGTAACTATTTTTGACCTATCTTTGGATTTTTCATAGTCTTTGTTTTTTAGTATTTTATCTGAAAATAAAGTAAACATATTTAAACTCCTAACCTATTTTAAAACAGCCTTTAATATTTTTTATAGCTAATTGATTGTCCATTATATCATAACTTATGATAAGATAGAGTGAGAAATGGAGGAATAAAGATGAATGAAAAAGATTTTGGACTTGATTTAATTGATTTTCTTCATGAATCTCCAACTGCTTATAATGCAGTAGAGTTAATGAAAAAAGATTTAATTAAGGAAGGTTATATAGAGTTAAAAGGAAACGAGAAGTGGAATTTAAAAGTAGGGGACAAAGTTTTTTATTTGAAAAATAGCTCAGCAATTTTTGTTTTAAATATTGGTGAGAGTCCATTAGATAAGGGCTTTAAGATAATGGGAGCCCATACTGATTCTCCAAGCTTTAGAATAAAACCTAACTCAGAAATGATTAGTGAAGGATTTTTAAAACTGAATGTTGAAACCTACGGAGGGCCTATTCTTAGCACCTGGTTTGATAGACCCTTATCCTTAGCAGGAAGAGTTTCTATAAAATCAGATAATCCGCTTTATCCAATAAATAAAGTTGTAGATCTTAAAGATCCTATTTTATATATTCCAAGCGTTGCAATACATATGAATAGACAGGTCAACGATGGGGTAAAGATAGATAAACAAAAGCATGTTCTCCCTATAGTAGGTCTTAGTGAAAATTTAGCTGAGGGTAAAGATAAGGAAAAAGGTTTTATAAAAAACCTACTTGCAGAAAATTTAAAGGTGAAGGCTGGCGATATTTTAGATTTTGATTTATTTGCTTATGAGGTAGAAAAGGGATCTTTTGTTGGAATAAATGAGGAGTTTATATCTTCAAAAAGGCAAGATAACCTTGGAATGGTTCACTGCGGCCTAGAAGCTATAAAGAGAAGCTCTAAATTTTCAGGAATAAATATAGCAGCATTTTTTGATAATGAGGAATGTGGAAGCTCTTCAAAGCAAGGAGCAGATTCACCTCTTCTTAGAAATTTAATGGAAAGAGTATATTTTTCTCTTGGAGGAGACAGGGAAGGCTTTTTAAGGAGCCTTGAAAGTTCATTTATGATTTCAGCGGACCTAGCTCATAGCATACATCCAAACTATAGTGATTATCATGATCCTACAAATAGGCCTATTATAAATAAAGGCCCAGTAATTAAGGTGTCTGCAAATCAAAGCTATACATCAGATTCAGATTCAAGTGGAGCCTTTATATCCCTTTGCGAAAAAGCTGGAGTACCTTATCAGTTTTTTGTAAATAGAAGCGACCTAAGAGGCGGGTCTACTATTGGACCAATAGGAACCACTCATCTTCCTATAAGAACAATTGATATAGGAAATGCTATTTTAGGAATGCATTCTATAAGAGAGCTCTCTGGCGCGAAAGACCATTTATACTTATATAAAGTACTTGTTGAATACTTTAATTTGCTATAAAATGCAGTTAAATAAGATATAAGAAATTATGATTTGTTTATTGTATTAGTTTTGTAATGAAAAAAATAGAAATTAGTATATTATAATAATATACAACTTTTGAGGTGAAATTATGAGTATAAAAAAAATTAGTCTGTTTTTAATCAGTATATTATCATTATCTATAGTCTTATCAGGATGTAGTTACCTAGAAGACACAGGAAATGAAGAATATATAGAAACAGCTCAGGAAAGTGCTCCTGATAATGAAGATTTAAAAGAATATATAGAACATTTAAAACCTGTAATTGAAAAATTATATGAAGATAAAGGTGAGCTTAAGACCATAGGAGTAAAAGGGAATTCTGTCTTAGTTGAGGTAGATCTCGGGGAAAGCCCAGAGCCTTATGATGACTTTAAAAATCTTATGGTCTATGAAACTACAAGAATTACAAGTGCTATCTATTCTTACAGAGAAGATAATCCAGTTTTAGACGAAATTTACAAAATAAGTATTGATTTTACAAATCAAAAAAATGTTACTCTATATGGTAAGCAAAGAGAAGAAATTGATGGCAAAAAAGAATTTAGCTCAGGAACTATACTTAATGCAGTAAAAAATTAAATTTAATTTAGAATTAAATTTATCTATAAAGTAGAAAAAAATATCCAGCTCTATTTGAGCTGGATATTTTTTTTAGAATTTTCTATTTATAAGCTTGTGGTAAAACCACTATCCTTTTACGGAACCTCGCAGTTTATACAAGTTTTAATCTACTTTTCCTACATCGGAAAGAAGAAGTCCTTTATTATGTTCTAGTGCCCAGGAAATGCTCCAAGGATTTTGGAATAAAAGTATATTTCTATTTTTAGTATCTTGCACAAGTTTTGTATCTGATGTTAAATTTAATAGGTCCATCTCAGTTTCACTTTCTTCTATCCACCTAACATGATTAAATGATAGACTCTCAACCTTAATATCTACTCCATATTCGTGTTCTAACCTATATTTTAAAACGTCCATTTGTAGGGTACCTACAACTCCTATTATAATTTCTTCCATACCTATATGGTGTTCTTTGTAGAGTTGAACTGCTCCTTCTTGAGCAACTTGGTTTATTCCTTTTACAAATTGTTTTCTTCTTATAGTATCAACAGGTCTTATTTTGTAAAAATGCTCTGGAGCAAAAGAAGGTATTCCTTCAAATCTAAAAATATTATTTGGACTTGTGATTGTATCTCCTATGGAATATATACCAGGATCAAATATACCAATAATGTCTCCTGCATAGGCGCTTTCTACCATTTCTCTGTCTTGAGCTAAAAAGCTTTGGGGCTGAGAAAGTTTCAAGTTTTTATCTTGTTCATAGTGATGCACCATCATATCTTTTTCAAACTTTCCTGATGTAATTCTTAAAAAAGCAATCCTATCCCTATGAGCAGGATTTAAATTAGCTTGAATCTTAAATACAAAAGCAGAAAAATCTGGACTAAATACGTCTATTTTCTCGCCTTCACTTGTTTTTCTAGGAAGGGGAGCTGATGTAAGATTTAAAAAGTCTTTTAGAAATGGCTCTATACCAAAATTTGTTAAAGCTGATGCAAAAAACATAGGGCTAAGTTCTCCTTTGGAGACCTTATCAAAATCAAATTCATCTCCAGCTATATCAAGAAGTTCTATATCATTTTTAAGTTTAAGTGACATGTCTTCCGATATAAAATCATTAAAATGATCATCATGAATACTTGTTATATGGGAAGCTGCAGTTTTTTGTCCACGGCTTGCTGCATCAAAAGTATATAAAAGCTCACTTTCTCTCTCATAAACACCCTTAAATTCTTTTCCAGAGCCTATTGGCCAGTTCATTGGATATGTATCAATGCCAAGTTCCTCTCTTATTTCATCCATTAGTTCAAAGGGATCTTTGGCTTCTCTGTCCATTTTATTAACTATAGTAAATATAGGTATATTTCTAAGGGAACATACGTGGAAAAGTTTTTTAGTTTGTTCTTCTACTCCCTTTGAAGCATCAACAACCATAACAGCAGAGTCTGCAGCCATTAATGTCCTATATGTATCTTCAGAGAAATCTTGGTGCCCTGGAGTATCTAGTATATTAATGCAGTATCCATCGTAGTTGAACTGCATTACTGAAGAGGTAACTGAAATACCTCTTTCTTTTTCAATTTCCATCCAATCTGAAACAGCGTGTTTTTGTGCCTTTCTAGATTTAACTGAGCCAGCAAGTCTTATAGCCCCACCATATAGCAATAGTTTTTCTGTTAGGGTAGTTTTACCCGCGTCTGGATGGGATATGATTGCAAAGGTTCTTCGTTTATTAATTTCTTTTTTTAAGTCTTCCACAGATGGCCTCCTAATATATATTAATATTTTAATTTCTTTTCTAATTTAACATTACAACTGTATATTATAACCTATAAACCATTAATATGATATTAAGAAAGCAAGTTTTTTATATTAAATGTGTTGGAGTATCTTAGTTTTGATGTTTGAAATTTTATTTTGCTAAGATTAACTTAAAGAATTGAAAACTGAGTAAATTAAATAAAAAAAGCTACAAATATTTAGATATTTGTAGCTGATATAAAGAATAATGTACTTTAGTTAGGTTTATAACTATTTTTTGATTTTATTAATTTCTTCGATAATAACGATTGTACAAATTAAAACGGTAAAAATTAATGAAACTAAAATTGCATGAGTAGCAGCATGATATGAACCTTCAACTGAGCTGTAACCTATCTTTTCAATTATTGGTGAAATAACAATAAAAGAAAAAAAGAATATTAATATAGTTACTAGTAAAGCGGATCCTATTTTTTTCAAAAATGGCATTCTCCTTATTGTATGATTTTTTCTAATTGATAAGTATATTTAAAACTTTATATTTTTTATTTCTTCATCTGTGTAGTTTTCAAATAAGAGTAGCTCTTTATAGGGATTGCCCTTTAAATTTAATAAGCTAGCAAAGGCTGGCTCAGTTTTCATTCCCTCTTTTTTTAACTTAATGACCTTATTCTTAAAATCATTTCCATATAAAGTGAGAAGTCTACTTTCAACTATCATATGCCTATATCCATCTGACTTTTCACTTTTATCATTAGTCCCATAAATTTCAATTTCGAAAGAATTAATCCAAAAAGTACATATTATTATATTTCTCTTTTTATATCTTAGCTTAAAGTGCTTATATTTATTAAAGTTT
>LFRM01017544.1_pt1 | contig 16539 bp, 18 predicted proteins | sample 618341 | NCBI WGS metagenome assembly LFRM01 (sample SAMN03654438, study PRJNA283298) | anaerobic digester metagenome | isolation source: pool of bioreactors CSTR01a, CSTR02a, and CSTR03a thermophilic anaerobic... | place: Denmark: Kgs. Lyngby | collected 2014-05-21 | reverse complement strand
TAGCTCAAAGAGTCACTGCCATGACCAGAGGAATTTTACACATAATATTGGACTTGATCCTGTGATTTGATTAGGATAGCAATGTTTTTTGATGAAGCATCTTCAACATTTGATATGTCTGATTCCTTAATCATATGAATATGCCGCTCTGAACCTACCTCCTCTACAGTAAACCGGTATCCCTGGCTTGTTGCCAGTTTGCACACATTTTCCAGAGAAGTAGGATTATCCACCAGGGTTATGATTTCTTCACCACTTTTTTCATCCATAACGCGTTTCGTCAAGATGACGGGTTGCGGGCAAGAGAGTCCCCGAGCGTCGACTGTTCTACTCATATTTATCACCTTTCCATTGTATGATCCAGTTTTCTTAGTCTCGCTAAAATTTGATCTAAATTTAGCGAATAGGTTCTAGTGACTTTGTCCAATGAGTCAAATAGGTTGTTGCATATTAAACAACAGCCCGCTTCATCATCGTATTGATGGAAAATGTCTTCCGATTGCGGGCTCAACTCTACAATCTCTAACAAACTCATATCCGGAGTAATAATGGTCATATTGATCCTCCATTACTTTGATCATCACACCATTTACGGCTTTAACCACCTATCTGCATATTGGTTATCTGCCTAATCACTCAAGTGCTGCGATATTTCCACTCTCTTCTGGCTAGAGAAACGATCTTGAGAATCTGAATGTTACTTTCCTCAATGATTTGTTTGATCACCGGCAGGTCAACTTCATCCACGATCAAGGAAATACCGCAGCTCTTACTGGCTTCTCGCGGAGTCGGAGAAATCATGGCTTTGATGTTGCACTCGTCAAGTTTTTTCTTAAGAAGCAGTCCCATATGATGATTGGGGAATAATACATACCAATCATAACTACTAGTATCCAGTTTAAAGACCTACTTTCTCAGCATCTCCAGAAAAGCTTCTACTCTGGTCCGGAGCTGCTCAAAATCCTGCTCGCTGTAATCTGTCTCGATGTGTATAACTGGCAGATTACGCTCAGTCAAAGCCTGTTTGACCAGGTAACTCTCCGTAGAATAAAGGTTGCAGAACTGTAGATTGGTATCAATAATCCCATCCACCTTGTATTCATCGGCCAGACGGATAATATCGTCGATCCTGGCGGAATTTGGCGTGAAACAAGCGCAATTGGTCTTCATATATCTTTCGGCCAGTGCCCGAATCTGTCCTTCCAAAGTAGTGGCTGACTCATCAACCAGGTTTTCAAAATAGCGGGTACCGGTACATGATTCTTCAACCACGACTGCTGCACCGAGACTCTCTACAATATGATGCAGTTTCCAGTTGGGTATGGCCATAGGGGTGCCGCTGATCATGATGCGCACAGCGTTATTCGGGAAAACGCCAGTTCCATCATTGATTCGCTGCTCCAGTTCGTCAGCCAGGTTATTGGCCATCTGGGCTGCCCGCGCAGGATCATCATAAAAGTTGATCTGGGTTACCAGGAGAGCGTCTTTACCGCTGATGGGTACCGGTGAAGCTTTTCGGGCATTGTAAACCCGCTGCAAAGCCCTGCGCTTGTTGTTTATCAGTTTAATGGCCTCTCCCAGCGATTCGGCGGTAATCTTGTTGCCGGTTACTTTTTCTACCACGCCTATGAAATCCCTAATTTCAGCTTCAAAGGCAGCGATATCCCGTTCTCGTTTCATCTGCGGGATATCGATAATGTGCATAGGCACTTCACGACTCAGTATCTCCCAGGCTTTCTTCTTTCCATCGCAGGTAGTCTCAGCCACGTACATGTCAGGAATTAGAAAGAAGGGACAGGTTTTATCCAGTCTCGCACCTACGGAAGCTTTGATGAGCGGGCAGGTATTGGCTGGCAGCACTTTTTCTCCGCCGGATACCCAGAACTGCGATCCCCCGCAAAGTCCTGCAGCGATTCCGCCGGCGGCAAAGACCACCTCATCCGGGACATATACGCAGAAGGTTCCGAACACCTTCCCGCCCTCTTTTTGATGTTGCAGCATCTCTGCCGGTCTGACCCCGTGAATCTCGGATACCACAAAATCATAAAAATCCATGCCCTTCGGACGGTTTTGCTGGGTGAGGTAAATACCTCCAAAAGCCTCAGGGAGTACCTCGCACAGAACGTCATGTTGCTCCAAATCCATCCCCAGGTTGGCCCACATTTCCCGGTAATCAGCCATTTAACATTCCTCCTCTTCAATACTGATTTTACTTTCCAAAACAACTTGCTTGCCATGGTCACCTTCTCTTAACCTGGTCTAACCACTTTCCAAGGCCAATAAAGCCGCGCCCAGAGCACCCGTGTACTGACAAGCTTCGGGCACCATAATTCGAACTCCGATCTCTTCCTGCAGCGCACGCTTGACACCCGGGTTTATGGCTACTCCCCCGGTGAAAGCCACCTGTTCTTTGATTCCCATACGTCGTACCATAGCTGCTACTCTCTTTCCTACCGATTGATGCAGACCGGCGATGATCCCGCCTTTGGGATTACCACGCGCCAACGACCCGATTATTTCAGATTCAGCAAATACCGTACACATACTGCTGATTGTTTGCATCTGTCCAGGCTCCTCCGCATCTCCGAGTTCACTGACATCCAAGCCCAGAGCATTGGCCATCACCTGCAGGAACCGCCCGGTTCCCGCAGCGCACTTGTCATTCATGGCAAAATCAACCACCCGGCCCTGCTCCTCAATGCGGATGACCTTGCTATCCTGGCCCCCGATATCAATGATGGTTCGGACCTCGGGAAAAAGTTCGGCGATTCCTCGGGCATGGCACTTGATCTCAGTAACCGTTTTGTCGGCTTGATCAAAAGCTACCCGGCCATAACCCGTAACATATATCCGTTCAACCTGATCTGAATCTAATCCTGACGCTGCAAGAAGTCGCTCGATAATCGATTGTCCCGCCTCTCGGGGGCTCCACCCAGTAGGAATCAGCGCGCGGTAATGGTGGTCATGGTTAAGAAGATAACCTTTCGTGGCCACTGAGCCGATATCAATACCGATTGTTATCATCTCTCAACCATCTCCAGCATTGCTTCTATACGAACCTTAAGACTCTCCAAATCCGAATTGGAATAGTCAGTTTCCAGATGCAGGTAAGGAAGTCCCTTGGACTTCACCAGTTTGCCCACTTCAAAGGCCTCAATATTATAGGTATGACAGGCTTGCCAGGTTAAATCGATGACCGCATCTGCACGGAAATCATCGATCATCTTGTCTAATAACTCCAGGCGGTTGGGATTGGGACTCATGCAGGAGCAGGGAATGGCCAGATACTTTTCTGCCAAGGCGACAATGGGATCCGCCACGTTCGTGTTGGTCTGCAATTCCAGTGTCTTGTAGCCCGAACAGTTTTCCATGGCCACGATATTGGCCCCCAGTTCTTCGGTCAGACGGATTACTTTTTCAGTACCCAGCCCCACCGGACAGCCGGTCAAGAGTACCCGGGGTGCATTTGTCTGCCTGTTCTCCGGCTGATTGGCTGCCTCCCTGACCACTGCAAGCAGGTTTTCGATCATCTCTCCTTTATTGCTGCTGAAGCTGCGAGACCAGGCAGCGGTGAGTATTTCCATTCCGCTTAGCGGTGGCGGATCGGCCTGGTTCAGATCAAACATGGCTTTGACAGCCCGAGTTTCTTTGTTGATAACCTCTACGGCCTTCCATATGTCTTGATCACTTATGCTGACCTGCAATTCTTTCTCTAAACGGTTTCTTAAACACCGTAATTCTTCCACCCACAGATCAAATGATGCACTGGTGTTACTTACATGGGGAAGCTGCATTACGTGTACCGGTTTCAGATCCTGCATAATTTCGAACATCTTCTTTTTGCCATCGCAAGTGGTTTCGCCAACAATTAAGTCGGAAAAATGGAAGAACGGGCAGGTATCTGTGACGGCAAATCCATAAGAGGATTTAATTAATGGGCAGAGATTGCGCGGCAAGGTTTCCTCCGCAGCAGCAATCGGGTTCTCACTCATTCCGCAAAGTCCTACCGGGATTGCGCCTGCTGCCAAAATCAGTTCCTGGGGGCAATAGGTGCAATAAATACCGACTACTTTGGCGCCGTTCTCCTTGGCCTCTTTAATTCGCATTAGGTTCACTTCTCTGGCACTGGCGAATCCTTGCACAAATTCATCTAACATAACACAGAAATCTCCCTTTTATATAGATATTGTCCGCGGTGCTTTCTAGTTGTTTGAAGTCATTCTTCATAGCCTCGCATGCCTTTTACCAAACGGGCATACGGCGACACATAGCCCGCAAACACATCGCTCAATTTCAATGACCCACTCCTTTTTACGATTCTCCATAAAATTGAAGCACTTGACCGGGTCCAGCCGCTCATCATCAGCTTCTCGTTCATTAAATTCCCGTCCTTTTATCGCCCCGGCTGGACAAGCCAACTGGCATATTTGACAATTGTGACAGGCTGATTCCATGGGTTGCGCAGTTTCAAGCGGAGCATCAGTAAGGATGCTGGCCAGTCTGACCCTCGGTCCCTCCTGTGGGGTAAGGAAAAGACCATTCTTGCCTATCCACCCTAATCCGGCTGCTCTGGCCACTAACTTATGTGATATTAGTGCAGCCAAACGCTCCTGATATACACCATAGGAAGCCGGGACAGGATAGGCCTTCCAACCCTGGTTTTCTAGGTAATTGGCTATTCTCGCGGTGCCAGTATTCTGCAAGTGGTCAATCGCATAATAGGTGTAATTATGATAAGAAAGTATTTTATCGCGCTCTTGCTCCTCAATGCTATCAATAACCGCATTCGATAGACGGATGACCAGGGAAATTGCCCGGGGGAATTGATTTATAAAAGGACCACAAAAGCTTCTCATGTAGGTGTGAAAATGTGTCAGGTCTGCAAAACCACAATAATCCCAACCATAGGCAATAGCCATATCCGTTATTCTTTTCTCTAGATGCATTTCATCTCCATTAATCCTGGTTATATTCCCAATCGCTCCCTAGTTGAAATAAGTCGGCTGTTCTGTAAACAGCCGACTTTATTGCGAACTGAACTAATGCCAGGTTTCGTATTCTTGAATATTTTCCTTAGTAACCACGGCTAGCGGGCTATTGACCTGCTTGGGAACCTCCATGCCCTGAATTGTTTTCAAGGCCAGCAAGATACCAGCTTTGGCATAGGCATCCATGGAATAGGCGATGCTTCCGTCTAGTTTGCCGGCCTTTATGGCTTCTTTGGCCTCATCGGTGAAATCTACCCCGAAGACGAATTTACCGTCTCTTTTGCCTGCCGCGGTCAGAGCGTCAGTAGCAGCCAATGCCATTACATCATTACAGCAGAAGATGCCTTTAATATCTGGATTTGACTGCAGAAGGTTGGTGGTAATATTGTATGCGGTATTCCGATCCCAATTGGCGGGTTGGATAGAAACCAGTTCGATCCCTGGAGTGTTTTCAAATACCCTTTTCGCCCCGGCTGTTCTGCCTTCGCTTTGTCCTGCTCCCGGTATTCCCTGAATAATGGCTACTTTCCCGCCTTCCTTGCCGATTTTATCAACAATATACTCGGCCGCCTTTTCGCCCTGTTCTTCAAAGTCCACTGTGATACGGCCATCCAGGTGGCCTCCAGCCTCGGCAAGTGAATCCACGTTAATGCCAGGCCCCAGGTTCACTACTTTGATCCCTTTTTTATTGGCCGCCACTACGCCAGGCACCAGATTGAATGGCTCGATAGGAGACACAATTAGACCTTTATAATCCTTGGCCACCATGGCTTGCAAAGTTTCCAGCTGAGACTTGGTGTCATTCTCAGTAGGTGCCGCCATGACTTCAACGGTAACTCCCAATTCTTTGGCGGCTCGTTCATAAGACTCTTTGAGTGAGACCCAATAAGGATTGGCCAGCGTGATGACCAATATGCCGATTTTTTCGCCTTGCTGAAGTTTGGGCAGCGGTTGCAACTGGTCCATCAATATTCTTTCATTTTCAGCCACCTTGTCATCATAGACATTATCGAGCGGCTGCTTCTCGTTAGTAGTATTGCTCCCACATCCTACTATGGACAACAAAAAGGCTCCTAATAAGAATAACGCAATTAATTTTTTACTACGTTTCACTCTAATCCTCCTTTGTCACATTTACGTATCCTGAGGTATTTCTGAGCCGTAACTCAGAAATGATGACCGCCACCAGGATAATTAAACCAATGGTTAGCTGCTGGTAATAGGATGGTATGTTCAAAATTGTCAAGCCATTACGTAACATCCCCAGCAATAGACATGCCATCACGGTTCCAGTGATGCTTCCTCTCCCTCCCTTCATATCTGTACCACCCAAAACAACTGCAGCGATGGCATCCAGTTCCAACATCCAGCCTGCCAGTGGCTCAGCTGTGTTCAAACGTGCAGTGACCACTAATCCGCCTACAGCTGCGGTAAATCCAGAAATAGCGTAAACCACAGTCTTATAGGTTTTGTGTGCAACACCAGCCCGGCGGAGAGCCTCCTCATTTCCACCCAGAGCCAAGGTATAATAACCCAGTTTTGTCCGATTTAAAACCAAGGCTGCCAGTAAAGCGAGCAATATCGCCATTAAAATAGGCGGATTGACGGGACCAATATGACCGCTGCCCCACCAGGTAAAGTTTTGGGGAAACCCGTATATGGGTATGCCCTTGGTGAGAATTAGAGCAACACCCCTGGTTACCGACATGGCAGCCAGGGTAACGATGAAGGGGCTAATATTTATCTTGGAAATTAACAGACCATTAAACATACCGACAGCAGTTCCGGCCGCTAAACCCAAGCAGACTGATATCTCGACAGATAATCCGGAATGCAGGGCCAAAGCCATACAGACTCCGCTCAGTGCCACGATAGCTCCGACCGATAAGTCAATTCCACTTGTACAAATGACAAATGTCATTCCTACAGAAATTATTACGAGCAAGGCACTCTGGTCCAGGATGTTGCGCCAATTATCCCAAGTCATAAAGAACGGTGATGCCTGATTCAGCAGAGCGGCCATAATAACAAGGACCAGGCCAAGTAGAATTTGGGAAAAGTGTTCGTTCCATGACCATAATGAGTTTCTAATTTGCCGCATTAATCTGCTCCCCATTTGCACCACTTACCATAAGCTTAGTGCCCATAATATATTCCACGATCTGACTTGGCTTACAATCTACAGTGTCACGCAAAGCGACAACCTGACCATGCCGCAGTACGCAGATGCGCTCCGCTAGCTCAAACACGTGATTAAGATTGTGGCTGATCATAACAACCGCCATGCCCGCGCGAGCCAATTCCCGTATCAATCCGATGACTTTAGCGGACTCCTGAACCCCCATGGCCGCAGTAGGTTCGTCAAAGATAATAACATTCCCCCCCTGTATGATAGCCCGAGCTACAGCAATCCCCTGTCTTTGTCCTCCGGACAAAACGCCTACCGGCGTTCTTAATGACGGGATATTGATTTGCAGTCTGTCCAATACTCGACGGGCTTCCTTTTCCATTCGGCGGCGGTCGATCATGAAGCCACCCCAAACCGGTTCCCTGCCCAAAAAGATATTGCTGACTACATCCCGGCAATCAACCAAGGCCAAATCCTGGTACACCGTTGCAATGCCCAGGTTAATAGCCTTTGTTGGTGATAGATAATGATAGGTTTGCTCTCTGACTTTTATGTAGCCGGAGTCAGGTGTGACGGCTCCTGCCAATATCTTGATAAGAGTACTCTTGCCGGCTCCGTTATCACCAACAATTGCTAATATTTGACCTGCATGTATATCAAGGCTGACATCCAGCAGAGCAGTTATGTTTCCATATGATTTGCTAAGATGCGATACACTAACCACAGGACCGTATGTTTTGGCAGCCATAATTCACTCTTTCCAATGTAACCGGAGAAATGTATAATAACTATTAGTTATACATTCTATCTCTTTGGGTTATGTTGTTGTAATTTTAACTTCAAACGTTGTTTTCGTCAATGCCGAACATCTAGTGCCCGATTTGGTGATCATAAGTTTTTTTGTATGGGAAGGAGAGTATGTCCATGCAGAGCTCAATAAATTTTGTCGTTGAAACAGCCTTATTGGGCCAAGGGCTGGTTTCCGTAAGCAATAATCAGATACAAGAGCTGTGGCCAGATGATGCCCTCGTCGCCTGGCTGCAAAAAGGACGCATTATTTTAGGATCAATAGAGGAATTTCTTTATGATCAAGACCAAACTGAATCCTGGAGAAGACTAGACGGGTTGACCCTGCATAAGGGTATCAAAGAAGGGGTTAATGGGTTTCTCACCGCCTCAGCTACCATAGCAGTTGCCCGGGATTTGGGGTGTCCGATAGTTGTAAGCGCAGGCATAGGGGGAATTGGAGATATTATTGAGGAACGACTTTGTTATGACCTTCCTGCCCTGGCGAAGACGGAAATAACTCTCGTGGCGACCTCACCCAAAGACATGTTAGATATTCCCGGAACTATAGGCTGGCTGCACAACAACAACGTAAAAACATTTGGCGTCGGTACAAAGTATTGTGATGGTTACGTGTTCGTTGGGCAAAAAACGCAACTTATGCAGGCACTAAGCCGTGATGAGTTCGGTTCAATAGCTCGAGGGCATAATCTGATTTTGAATCCGATTCCCCATGAAAAGAGGCTTCAAAAATCCGACTACTTGTACGAAGCAATTAAGGCAGGCAAACTCGCGGAACAAAAAGGTGATCATTACCACCCCGCTGCCAATCAACGACTGGATGAGCTAAGCCAAGGACGGTCTTCGATAATCCAATTGGAATCACTTATTGCCAATATAGCTGTTGCACGAGAAATCTCAGCGTGTCCAAATTAATGACTCCCCCCAAAACCCCCAAACCATCTGGCTTGGAAGTGGCTGTTTCCGTCACTTGACCTTATCCAAATAAATATCGCCAATGATGGAGCGAAACAGTCGCAGCAATTCTGGATCGAATTGGGTTCCACTGCATCTTTCCATTTCTGCCCAACAGGCCTTAACGTTTTTCTTCCTGTGATATGGACGATTGGATTTCATTGCATCAAATGCATCAGCAACACAAACCATTCTGGCAGAAAGAGGGATCTTTTCGGAGGGAACAGAGTAATATCCTTTTCCATCGAGACGCTCGTGGTGCAGCAGAATCATAGGTTCTAAGTGGTGTGCCCAGTCATATTGAGAGATGAGGTTAACGCCAACTTTAGGGTGTTTCTTGATTAATTCCCATTCATCTTTTCTTAATTTACTTGATTTATTCAGAACTGAATGCGGTATCTTCGTTTTCCCAATATCGTGGAATAGTGCCCCAAGGCATATTATATAAACGTGAGCGTCAAATACCGAACACGTCGTATCAGTTACCCATGGGTATTCTCTTTTTTGGGCATTCTGCAGTCTTGAGGTAGAGAATCTGACCATGGCAAAAGTGTATCAATCACGGCAGCGTCTTTAAGATCCACATTCGGCAACCGCTCAAAAAGGTACTCCAGATAATTGTACGGCTTGAGGTTATTCTCCTTGGCCGTTTCAATTATGCTGTAAATTATCGCACTTCCCTCAGCACCCCTGGGGGTATTTGCGAACAAGAAGTTCTTTCTGCCGATTACGAACGGCTTTATTGACCGTTCAGCACGATTGTTATCTATCTCCAACCGGCCATCCAGCAGGAAATGGGTTAGGTCGTTCCACTGGTTAAGGCAATAGGTAATGGCCTCACCGAATGCACTCTTGGGCAAGGTTTGTTGGCGCTGTCTTTTTAGCCAGTTGTAAAAGTCCTCAAGTAACGACTTGCTTAGTTCCAACCGCTTTTCGTAGCGCTCCTTGTCGGAAACGTCCTTAAGCTGCTTTTCGATAGCAAACAGTTTATTGCAGTAATTAAGACCCACGCCAGCAGCTACCGGCTTATCTTTTTGGGCAGCCGGGAGTGCCTTAAGGGCGTCAGTAAATTTCCGGCGCGCATGGGCCCAGCAACCAACCAACGTTACGTCAGTTAGCTTGCCATAACCGCCATAGCCATCAGTCTGCAGATATCCTTTAAAGCCAGATAAAAAATTGTTCGGGTGTTTGCTGGCTCTGGTTGTCTGGTAATCGTAGAGAACTATTGGTGGACCTTCTCTTCCGGTTCGATACAGCCACATGTAGGATTTTGATTGAGCGGAACGCCCTGGTTCCTTTAGAACCTGCAGGGTTGTTTCATCAGCATGTAGTATGTCGTGCTTTTTTAGCTCCTCATGCATCCGCTGGTAAATAATCTTAAGCCATGGATCTGCTGCACCAAGTACCCAATTGGCCATGGTCTGACGGGATAGACCAATGCCCAACCGAGAAAACTGCTGTTCCTGACGGTACAATGGCAGGCTGTTGGTGTACTTTTGATCCATGATGAAAGCTAACATTGAAGGAGAAGCTAAGCTGCCCGGTAGTATAGGCGTCGGCATTTCGGCTTTGATAATCGGTGTTTTGGTAATTTCGGGCTTGCATTGCCGACAGGTATATATGTGCTGGATATGCTTGACTACTTTAACCTCGGCCGGAATTATCTTTAGTTCCTGCCTGACCTGGGTGCTCATCTCATGCAGGGGGCCTTGGCAGCAGGGACAGATTTGCTCGTCTTCCAGCAATCGGTATTCAATCACTTCAACCGGCAGGTCCTTTAACATCTCAGCTCTTTGACCAGGCCGCTTTTTCTGTCGGTCATAGGTGATGGTTTCGATGGTGGGTTCTTCAATGCTGGGATCAGCGGTGGTTTCAGCCTCATTGAACAGGTTTATCTGCTCAGGAGAGGTTTTCTCACTGGAAGCCCCAAACTGTCTTTGGCTGCTCAAGCGAAGCTGCTCTTCGAACCATCTAAGCTTGGCACTTAGCTCAGCATTTAGCTGTTCAAGCCTAAGGTTTTGCTCTTCAAGCATAAGAATCTTATCACTGAGTTGCTCAATTTTCTGGGCGGGATTATCTTGCATTTCCATACTAATATTTTACCATAGAACCGCCTCAAAAGAGCCGTAAAACCTGAATAAATCAGGGTTTTTCTTAAATAATTGTGCGTTCTTTGACTGCTTTGTGAGCTTGGTTTTGTTTAAGCGAAAGACCATCTAAAAGCCAACGTAATTCCCGGTAGCTGATTCGGACTGTGTCATCATTTGATGTCGGCCAGTTGAATTTGCCTCGCTCCAGGCGTCTGTAGTGTAACCAGAATCCATTGTGGTCCCATTGTAGTATCTTTAGCTTGTCTCGCTTGCGATTGCAGAAGACATATAAGCAAGGGCTAAATGGATCCTATTTAGCCCCCCAATGGATTTGGAAGAACTCCTTGTAGCGTGATAGCATAAGAACAGGCAGGGGGTTATTTTATGAAAAAGGCAAACAAGTATTCGGATGAACTTAAAGAACAAATTATTCGCGAATGTCAGGAAGTAGGTAACGTAGCTGTAGTGGCCCGCCGTTACGAGATATCATCCAACACCATACACACCTGGATCAAGAAATACCGGGAACGTGGCACTGCAAAAACGTTGAAAAAGAATGGCTTTAAAGACCTTAATACCATGTCGGAACAGCTAAAGAAAGTAAGCACCGAGAACGATCAGTTAAAACGTTTAGTGGCCGAAAAGGAACTAGAATTAGCAATCCTATGGGAATTACGAGATAAAACAAACCCCAGGTAGCCGACAGAGCAGCCATTGCTGATAAGTGGATCCAGGAAGGTTATCCCTTGATTACTGTCCTGCGCTTTGTCGGGCTAAATGTATCCACTTACTATTCCTTAAGACGACCAAAAAACATAGTAAAGACGGAGCAAGAAGACCCGGAAGAAAAGTACCGGGTTACAGCATTAGCCGTCAGGGAGAGGTTGTTAATGACGACACTGTAAAAACCATGCTTCTTGAGCTAATTGAGGGGGACGGGTATCCCTATGGCTATCGAAAACTGACTGTTGAACTGCAGGAAGATAAAAACCTGATTATTAACCACAAAAAGGTATACCGGTTGTGCAAGGAACTAAGAATCCTAAGACCCCAGAGGGTTTTGAAGCCATATCGGCCTGGGCAAATAGGCCACAAAAGAAAAGCAACTGACTCCAATGAACACTGGGAAATAGATTTAAAGTACGGCTACATTAAGGGTATTAGCCAGTTTTTTTACCAGATATCCATTATAGATATCTTTGACCGAAGCATTGTCGAAAGCCATATTGGCCTTAGTGCCAAAGCAAAGGATGCTGCCCGTATCGTAAAGCTTGCTACAGAAAAAAGAGGAGTTGAACCAGGTCGGTTGGTTATTCGTAGTGATAACGGACCGCAGTTTAAAGCAAAGGCATTTACTGAAGCACTTCATGAGCTGAAGATTACACATGAACGTATTCCGGTGAATTCGCCTAACCTAAACGCCTATATTGAGTCTTTCCATAGCATTCTGGAAGATGAATGCTACAGCAGACATGAGTTTGAAACCTTCCAGGAAGCTTACGAAGAGGTGAATAATTACCTGGACTATTATAACAACCGTAGACGTCATGGCAGTATTGGTTACCAGGCACCAGCTATTTATTACCAGAAGCACGCTAAAGGGACGTCACACAGCGTTTATGCCGCGAAAGCCGCTTGATATGGGGGGATACCCTCTGGCACAATCCTGCGGGCGGGAATACCCGCCACCTCCATTAACTAGGGTTATTTCCGCCTATAATAAGGGAGTCCAGAGGGTATAGGGGACCCCATGTCAAGCGGACCGTGGAATAAACGCTGAATTCAGCAGGAATCTATTTAGGCCGGATCATTCACAAGGATATTCTCCATAATTGGGGGTTTAACCCGAAGTCGCTTCAGGGCTTCTTTGAAAGGGGTCCCGACGGCTACGATTACAGTCCAGTGGGAAGGATCTTTTTGGCGGCCCTTGACTCGTATGTAGCTAATAATCGATACACTATCAGGACTTATAAGAATCATACCTCCCTGTGGGGCGATGGCATCAATGATATATCCCTGATAAATGATCCTGATATCCGTCTTATTTTTAAGCGCATCTTTGAAGCCAGTGAATCGGTTACTGCCATATTTCTCGATGAAATGAGGCGAGGCAGCAGTGATGAGACTTATCTGGAATACGTAGAAACATTTCCGGGCGCACTCCGCTACCTGGTGCATACCCCAAGTGGTTCCGAATTCATTAAGATCGAGGTTCTGGCGGGCCATGAAAGAACTACGCTGGAAAGATTAGGCCGGAAAATCTTCCCTTAGAGGTGATAGCGTGAATGATGCGAGATTATTACAGCATAAAAGGATACTGCTGACTACCCTCAGTGCCTCGCCCCGGCCCGGTGTAAACTACCGGTTCGGCAATCAAGTGGTTACGGCTTCTCAGGCACCGGTAGCCTTAATCAAGCTGCTGCCGCCGGCGGAACTGCCCGATCAGGTCATTATCCTATGTACGGAAAAGGTTGGTAAAGAACAATATGAGCCAGTCCGGAGATTATTAATCGAACACCATGACCAACTGGCAGCAGAAAGTTCGGTACCGCCATTGGAGGTAACGAAGGTGCCTATCCCAGACGGGGTAACCGTTGATGAACTCTGGGAGATCCTGAAGTCGGTGCTCCAGTCGGTACGGCATAACTCCGAGTTGACCTTGGACGTGACCCATGGCTATCGTTCCTTTCCGTTCCTGTATTTTACTGCGTCGCTGTTTCTGAAAGCTCTACGCGGGGTACAGATAAAGGCCGTATACTATGCCATGTTGGAGTCAGCCGGTGACGAGAAGCCAATAATTGACCTTTCTCTCTTATTGGATATGATGGAATGGTTTTATGCTACGCGAATCTTTAACCAGACCGGTCAAGCTGGCCCCCTGTGTGATCTCTTGCATCCCTTTGGAGAGTCACCCTCACATCTTAACGGTAAGGATAAAGCCCCCTACAGTCAGGTAAATGCCCTGCGCAGCGCCCTGGAAAAGGTATCTGCGGCCTACTCTCAGGCCCTTCCGCTGGAATTGGGACGCGAGTCTGAGCAGCTCTTACGGAAAACAGCCAAGGCTATTCCCCCGCACATGGAACAAAAAGTTCCGTTAGCATCGGAACTGTTCGGTGCGATCAGTGGCTTTGTGCAGCCGTTTGCTCTCCCTGCTGTCAGCCAGAGGGCCAAATGGAGCAAAAACATTGAGCTGAGCTTGAATGAACTGCAGCGACAGGCCCTGATAATTGACAGATACCTGGAGCAGGGTCACCTCAATTATGCTCTGGGGATGATTCGGGAATGGATGGTCTCCTGCGCAATGTATCACCAGACAGCTTCGGCTAACCGTTCATCCGCAAACTGGTGGATAGACTCGGATACTCGAATGGTTATGGAACGTAAGCTCTCCGTTTTAGAACGAATATGGAATCCAAGGAGGCAGGATCCTGCAAAAGACCTGCTGTCCCCGGAACAATGCTGGCTGGCTGCCAAGTGGGGTTTTCTGTCTCGTAAACGCAATAAACTGGCTCATAATGGTTTTGATAAAAACCATGTGCTGCAGTCCCCTCAGCAGATTCAGGATATTCGGAACGAATGGATAGAGTTAAAGGACTTCATGTCCTCACAAGCTCACTGGAACCTTCATATTAAAAGAGGACACGGAACCCTTCTCCTCTCCCCCCTGGGGCTCTCGCGGGGTTTGCTCTATTCTGCCTTACACCACATCCGCCCGGATGAGGTGTTTATCGTCACATCCGAAACATCATCAGAAGCAATTGATGAGATAGCCCGCCAGGCCGGGTGGAAAGGCGATATCAATCATTATATAATGAGAGAACCGTTTACTGGTTTCTCTGAGGTGAAAGATATAAAGGCGGCCGTGCAGTCAGCCATCTCCCGGCGTGAGCGGGTAATCGTCAATATTACCGGCGGTACCACGGCGATGCAGTACGTAGCCCAACAGGTGGCACAGGAGTACCGTTGGGGTGGCATTGAAATTGAATTGATAGCGCTGATCGACCGTCGCCCGCCCGCTGAACAGGTAAAAAACCCTTATGTGCCAGGGGAGATAATTTACTTAAAGGATAACGATAGTTGCAAGACATTCTGACACTCCTTCATTCCAACCTGCCCTCCGGCCTTCGAAACACCACGTACCTGGTCGGAGGTTACATACGTGACCGCATCATGGGATACATACCTGATGATATTGACTTGGTGGTTGAAGGCCAGGCAAGGGAAGCAGCCCACCTGGTGGCCTCAATACTATCGGGCTCTGTGATTGAGCTTGATCCTTCCCGTTCAATTTACCGGGTGGTGCTCAATGGCCGACACATTGACCTGGAAGGAGCGGGAACGGGAAATCTTATGGGCAACCTGGAAAAACGCGATTTTACCATCAACGCGCTGGTCCTTCCCTTGTCTGATTCTCTAAATACGAACTGGCAGAAATGTATATTAGACCCGTACGACGGGCTGGGTGATATACGCAGCCAAATCGTGCGGGCTGTTTCCAGAACCGCCATGGAAGATGACCCGCTTCGATGTCTTCGGGCCTTTCGCATTGCCGGGAAACTGGGATTCACAATCGAGCCCGGGACCCTTGCCCAAATCAGGCAGTCGGCTCATTTGATCAAACGTTGCGCAGGGGAGAGAATCTGGGAGGAACTTGCGGAAATCCTGTCACTCGAAAAGGCGAGCAGCCTTTTGCGGCTGATGGATTCAGAAACTGCGCTTTTTGAAAGCATATTTCCGGAAATAATCCCCTTGAAAGGACTGCAGCAGGGTGGGTTCCACCAAGAAGATGCCTGGGTTCACTCACTCAATACGTTGGAGTGCGTGGAATCACTCATTATTGATCCCCCCATGGCGCCTCAGACTTTCGCATACCTGCAAGAGAAACTGGCTGGTTCCCGAACCCGATTGACAGTATTTAAGCTGGCCGCTTTGTTGCATGATATCGGCAAACCAAATTGTCAGGTTCAGAAAAGTCCCGGCCGTTTCTCATTTCATGGGCATGATCAGGTAGGAGGACAGATTGTCTCTCCGATCGCTCACAGATTAAAAATGAGCAATCGCGAAGCTGATCTCCTGAAGGTTCTGGTTAAGGAACATATGGCCCCCCTCACCCTTTACACCTCTTCCCCCACTGCCCGGGCACTGCGCCGTCTGTTTCTGCGATTGGGGCAGGATACAGTCTGTCAATGGCCAATTAAAAGTCAGCATTTTTGGCCACTAGAAAATCGTCATTTTCGGTCACCAAAAGTCGTCAACTAAATTCTTCTAAGTACTTCTATCACCCCTTTACCTCAGCTGGCTTGGGTGGTACTAAACGGTTGCGCACCCGGTAGCTGTCACCACGAAGCGTAATCACGTGAGCGTGGTGGAGCAGCCGATCGAGTAGTGCTGCAGCTGTGCCGGGGCCGGCAAACAAAGTGCCCCATTCGCTGAAATCCAGGTTACTCGTGACAATCAGCGCTACGTTTTCATAAGCCTTGCTCACAAGCTGGAACAAGTGATCCGAAGCTGTCTTGTCCAGGGTTAAGTAACCCACCTCATCCAGGATGATTAACTGGTTGCGCAGAAGACT
>LFRM01323235.1_pt1 | contig 16542 bp, 15 predicted proteins | sample 618341 | NCBI WGS metagenome assembly LFRM01 (sample SAMN03654438, study PRJNA283298) | anaerobic digester metagenome | isolation source: pool of bioreactors CSTR01a, CSTR02a, and CSTR03a thermophilic anaerobic... | place: Denmark: Kgs. Lyngby | collected 2014-05-21 | reverse complement strand
TTTCCCTGCCGCTGCCGTGTCTGCCTTTTCCGTTCTCACATCCTCCAGGCACTCTTCGGGGATTTCCTCCACAAAGCGGGAGATGTGGTTCTGGGTAGTCGAGCCGTAGAGTGTCCTCAACTCTGCACAGGTAAGGTACAGCCGTTCCATGGCCCTGGTGATCCCGACATAGCACAGCCGCCGCTCTTCTTCCAGTTCTCCCGGCTCCCACAGGGCTCGGCTGTGGGGAAAGACTCCCTCCTCCATTCCCACCAAGAACACCACAGGGAACTCCAGCCCCTTGGCGCCGTGGAGTGTCATCATCACCACAGCATCGGCAGTCTCATCATAAAGGTCGACATCGGCCACCAAGGCAACATGCTCCAAGAAGCCGCTTAGATCCGCATCAGGGGTTTCCTCTTCATACTGCTTGGTCACCGATAAGAATTCTTTGAGATTCTCGATCCGGCCTTCCGCTTCCGGCGAGCGCTCCGCCTGCAGCTCTGCCAGATACCCGCTGGCCTCCAGCACATCCTCAGTCAGACGGGTCAAGGTTACCCGCCCAACTTTGCCCCGCCACATCTCCACAAGCTCATGAAAGCGCTGCAGAGCGTTGATTCCCCGCTGTCCCAGCCCCGGAATCTCCTCAGCCCGCGTTAATGCTTCATAAGCAGTGAGCCCGTTTTCTAGGGCGAAGCTTTCCACCCGCCCTAAAGTGACATCACCGATGCCCCGCTTGGGCACATTAATCACCCGCCGCAGGCTGTAAAGATCCGCGGGGTTTTCAATCAAACGAAGATAGGCGATCAGGTCCTTGATTTCCTTCCGCTCATAAAACCGCAGCCCTGCCACAATGGCGTACGGCATTCCCCGCCGCATAAACTCTTCTTCAAAGGTGCGGGACTGGGCATGGGTCCGGTACAAAATCGCGCAGTCATTAAGGCTGCGGCCCGATTGCTTCAGCCGCTGGATCTCGTCTGCTACAAACCTCGCCTCTTCCCGCTCATCTCCAGCCCTATATAGAAAGAGGGGATCTCCACCGGTTTTGTCTGTCCAGAGGTTCTTCTCCCTGCGCCCCAAGTTGTTGGCGATGACGGCATTAGCCGACTCCAAAATCGTCTCTGTGGAGCGGTAATTCTGCTCAAGCTTGATGATCTTGGCATCGGGATAGTCCTTTTCAAAATCCAAGATATTGCGGATATCTGCTCCCCGGAAACCGTAAATGCTTTGATCAGCATCGCCGACAACACACAAGTTGCGATACTTTTTAGCTAACAAGTTCACCAAAACGTACTGGGCATGGTTAGTATCCTGGTACTCATCGACTAGAATGTAGCGGAAGCGGTCCTGATAGCGCTCCAGCACTTCCGGTGAAGTGCGAAACAGCCTGACAGTCTCCATGATCAGGTCATCGAAATCCAGGGCGTTGGCTGCCATCAGCTTGCTTTGATACTTCCTGTAAATCCTGGCCACGGTCTGATCCCAATAGTCCCGGGCAGCCCGCTCGTATTCCTCGGGGCTCACCAGCTCATTCTTGGCCCCGCTAATGGCATGCAAAGCTGTCCGGGGCTCAATCCTGCGGCTGTCGATATTCAGCTCCTTGATGGCTTCTTTGACCACACTGAGCTGGTCAGCAGTATCAAAGATCAAGAAATTCCGCTGATAGCCGATCTTATCTGCTTCCCGCCGAAGGATCTGGACACAGGTGGAGTGAAAGGTCGCTACCCACACCTGCTCACCTATGGGGCCGATGAGCCGGGTAATCCTGTCCTTCATCTCTTTAGCCGCTTTGTTGGTGAATGTGACTGCCAAAATAAAGTAAGGAGGCACCCTTCTTGCCGAAAGCAGGTAGGCTATCCTGTAGGTCAGCACCCGGGTCTTGCCGCTGCCTGCCCCTGCCGCCACTAAGAGAGGCCCGTCTCCATATGTTACTGCTGCTTGCTGCTGCTCATTTAGACTGCTGAGAATATCCACTATCAGACTCCCTCCGGCCAGCCCTCTTCCGGCTGACTCCATACTTCCAACTAACGCCTGGATTTCAGTTCCGAAAACACATCTCCCGGTTCAGCACCCTTGGCCGCCATCAGGACGATGGTATGGTAATACAGATCGGCCAGCTCGTAGATGAGTTCTTCTGTCCCGGGATTCTTGGCGGCAATAATCACCTCAGCCGCTTCTTCGCCGATCTTCTTTAGAATCTTATCTAATCCCTCAGTCAGCAGATAGTTGGTGTATGAACCTTCCACGGGATTTACCCGCCGATCTTGCACTACTTTATAGAGCTCATCGAGAATCCGGGAAGAGCGCCTGCCGTAGACCTCCTCGGCATCAAAGGCCGGCTCCTGCTCCTCTTCTTCAGCGGCAGCTGCCGGCCCCCCTTCGCCGTCAAACTCCACGGGGTTGTGGAAGCACGACCTATAGCCTTCATGACAGGCCCCCGGCCCCAGCTGTTCAACCTTAATCAGCAGGGCATCATAGTCGCAGTCAGCAGTGATACTCTTGACAACCTGGTAGTGGCCCGAGGTTTTCCCCTTCTCCCACAGCTGCTGACGGCTGCGGCTCCAAAACCAGGTCCTGCCAGTCTGCAGGGTCTTTTCCAAAGCTTCCCGGTTCATATAGGCAAGCATCAACACTTCCCCATTCTCGGCATCCTGGATGATAGCTGGAATCAGCCCGCTAGCGCGGAACTTTAGCTCTCCCATATCCACCATGGTTTCCTCCTAGTTTAAAGGCAAATTGTTCCCATTTCGCTCTGCATCTCCCAAGGAGATGGATACACATCGGATCACAGGCGCACCGGTATCCCCGCCCCCTGCAGGTACTCCTTTACTTCCCGGATGGAATATGTGCGGAAATGGAAAAGAGAAGCTGCCAGTACAGCATCGGCTTTGCCCGATAGAAACGCATCTCTAAAGTGTTCCAGTTCTCCGGCTCCCCCTGAAGCGATGATGGGGATGGGCACCCTTTCTGCTACCAGCCGGTTCAGCTCGTTATCGTATCCATCCCGGGTGCCGTCGGAGTCCATACTGGTGAGGAGGATTTCCCCTGCTCCCAGGGAATAAACCTTTTCTGCCCAGTCACCCACTTCCCAGCCGGTGGCAGTCCGGCCGCCCCGGGCATAGACCTCCCAATGGCAGCTGCCGTCTGGCCCAACGGTCCTCTTGGCATCGACGGCAACAATGATCCGCTCCCTGCCAAACACGCCGGCAGCCTGGGAGATGAGATCTGGATTAACCAAGGCCGCGGTATTAATGGATACCTTGCTGGCCCCGGCTGCAAAGATGGCCTCCATATCCTCTAATGAACCAATGCCGCCGCCGACAATCAGCGGGATGCTGATGGCCTGAACAGTCTGGCGAATACTCTCCGGCAAGGCCCGCCGTCCCTCATGGGAGGCTGTAATATCCAGGAACACCAGCTCATCGGCACCTTCCCTGTCATAGAAAGCTGCCTGCTCCGCCGGATCGCCTACGTCCCGCAGATCACCAAAATTGACACCCTTGACAACCCGGCCGTTCTGCACATCTAGGCACGGGATTACCCTTTTCCACGACATACCACTAGTCCCCCATTTACTTGTGAAAACCCACCATACCTTCAGCTGGAGCGAGCGACTGCCCGGGCTGCTTCGATGGCTGCCGGCAAAGTGAAGCGGCCGCTGTAAAGAGCCTTGCCGATGATTACTCCCATTACCCCAAGTTCAGTTAGCTCGGCAATGGCCTGGATATCCTCCAGGGCTGCCACACCGCCGCTGGCAATGATCTTGGCTCCAGCACCGGTCATTCTCTCGAGGGCTGGGATGTTGGGGCCGGTGAGCATACCGTCCCGGGCGATATCGGTGAAGATAATCTGTTCAACTCCCAAGTCAACCATCCTTCTGGCCAGGTCCAGGGCATCCATCTCGGTATCAGCCACCCATCCCCGGACTGCCGCCCGGCCGTCCCTGGCATCGATGCCGGCGATGATCTTCCCCGGATACCGCCGGCAGGCTTCTTCTACCAGCCGGGGGTTCTCACAGGCAGCGGTACCCAGGATCACGTAGGCTGCCCCCGCGTCCAAGATCCTGTCAATGGCCTCCATATCCCTGATGCCGCCGCCCACCTCGACAGGCATGGCAACAGCTGAGGTGATGGCTCTAATGATCTCTAGATTGCCCGGCCTACCGGAAAAGGCCCCATCTAAGTCAACCACATGGAGCCTTTCCGCACCTGCCTCTTCAAAGCCTTTGGCCACCTCAACCGGCTCCCGGGAGTAGACAGTCTCCCGGTGGCTTTGGCCTTGGATCAAACGCACACAGCGTCCGCCCCGCAAGTCAATGGCGGGAATCACCTTTAGGCTCAACCTAATCTTCCTTTCGTAGACAATAGGCCCTCAACCCTGGGATCTGCGGCACAGGCCTGGGCCAGGGCTCTGGCAGCAGACTTGAATGCTGCCTCGATGACATGGTGCATGTTTCCCCCTGCTATCTCCCGGATATGCAGTGTTATACCGGCATTAAAGGCAAAGGACCTGAAGAACTCCTCAGCCAAGACAGCCGGGAAGGCACCCAGCATTTCACTGGTCAGATTCCATGAGAAAACCGCAAAGGGCCTGCCGCTGATATCAACAGAAGCCATCATCAAAACTTCGTCCATAGGCACAAAGGCTGTGCCAAAGCGGGCAATGCCGGCTTTGCTGCCCAAGGCCTGGGCTAAAGCTTGCCCCAGGACAATCCCCACATCTTCTACAGTGTGGTGGGCATCAACTTCCAAATCTCCCTGGGCATAGACCTCCAGATCGAAAAAGCCGTGCTTGGCAAAGGCTGTCAGCATGTGATCAAAAAACCCGATCCCCGTTTCCACAGTGCTGCGGCCCTTGCCGTCTAAGTGCAGCTTTACCCGGATATCTGTCTCCCCAGTGGCCCGGCTGACTTCCCCTATCCGCATCAAGCACCCCTCCTAGCTGTCCTGCAGATCTTCAAGCCTTACCCGCAGGGCATTGGCATGGCCGTCAAGCCCTTCGATGGCCGCCAGCTTGACAGCGTGGGGGCCGAAACGGGCGAGTCCGCTTTCCGTATAGCTTATAATACTGCTGCGCTTGAGAAAATCCTCTGTCCCCAAGGGTGAGGAAAAGCGGGCTGTCCCATTGGTAGGCAGTACGTGATTGGGGCCGGCGATATAATCGCCGATGGATTCACACGCCGTGTGGCCCAGGAAAATGGCACCGGCATGGCGGATCAGGTGCAGCATTCCAAAGGGGTTGGCAGTACACAGCTCCAGATGTTCAGGGGCTGCAACATTGGCCCACTGGGCGGCTTCCTCCATATCGCGGCACACCAGGATAAAACCATGCCTCTCCAGGGACAGCTGGGCAGCCTCCCTCCGCTCCAGCTTTTCCAGCTGAGCCAGGACCTCGCTTCTCACCTGTTCTGCCAGGCCTTCAGAATTGGTAATCAAGATGGCGGCTGCCTCTGGATCATGCTCTGCCTGAGAAAGCAGATCGGCAGCTACGTAACGGGGTTTAGCAGTCTCATCGGCCAGAATCAAAATCTCACTGGGGCCCGCCAGGCTGTCGATGCCGACCCGCCCATAGACCATTTTCTTGGCCAGGGTGACGAAGATATTACCAGGCCCCACAATCTTATCTACTGCCGGGATTGTCTCGGTACCGTAGGCCAAAGCGGCGATGCTGTGGGCACCTCCCACCTTCAGCACCCGATGGACTCCCGCTAAGCGGGCGGCTGCCAAGATATGCGGGTTCATCTGCCCGTTTCTCCCCACCGGAGAAGCCATGACAATCTCCCGAACCTTTGCCACCTTGGCAGGCACTGCACACATCAACACCGTTGACACCAACGGTGCACTGCCTCCCGGAACGTAGATGGCTACACTGTCTAGGGGAGTCACCTTCTGTCCTAGGACAACTCCATCATCTTCTACCACGACCCAAGACTGGGGCCGGGCCTGGGAATGGTACCTTCTAATATTCTCAGAGGCGGTCTTCAGGGCATTCATGATATCATCGGCAACTTGCCCCAAAGCAGCCTCCCATTCTTCCTCAGTAACCCAGAGGCTGTCCGGTGTCAGCTGCGCTCCATCTAACTTGCCGGCGTATTCAATCACGGCAGTATCTCCCCGAGCCTTCACATCCTCTAGGATCCGGCTGACAACTTCTTCGGGGCTGAGAGCCTCTCCCCAGACTGCCTCGGTCCGGGCTTGAAAGGCAGCCGTGACCTCCACTTGATCCACAAAGGGGCGGGTCATAAGTTCCCGCAGCTGCTCATCGGTCAGCTCCCAGCTTTTCAAGACTCTCATCATGCTTCCTCCTACCCAGCTTACTTCAGTCGAGGCCTTCCTCCAGCACTTCCCGCAAACGCCGCACCAAGCCTGCGATGGTATGGTTCTTTACCTTGTAACTGACCCGGTTGGCAATGAGGCGGGATGTTACCCGGGCTATGTCGGCGATGGGCACCAGGCCGTTTTCCACCAGGGTAGTCCCGGTCTCGGTTATATCGACTATGGCATCGGCTAGGCCGACAATGGGCCCCAGCTCTACCGAGCCGTTGAGATGTACCACCTCCGCCTGAATCCCCTGGCGGGTGAAGAAGTCAGTGGTGATCTTAGGGAACTTGGTGGCCACCCGGCTGTTGAAATCCAAATCCCGGATATCCTCAATACCGGAGGACTCAAGCACAGCTACAATCAAGCGGCAGCTGCCAAACCCTAGATCCAACAGCTCTGCCACATCCTTGCGGCTTTCCAGGAGAATATCTTTACCGACAACACCCAAATCGGCAGCACCGTACTCAACATATGTGGGTACGTCTGCCGGTTTGGCCAAGAGAAATCTCCATTCTGTACCCGGTACAGGGATGATCAACCTCCGGGAGGGATCCCGCAGCTCGCTGCAGTCAACCCCGGCTTTTTCCAACAGGTTGATTACCGCCTTCTGCAGCCTGCCCTTGGGCACTGCAATGGTCAGTGATGTTGTCTTATCCACTGCCGTTCTCCCCTTCCAAGGCAGCTGTCAATTCACTAAGCTCCTGCTCCCGCCAGCCGCCGCCCTGGGTCCACACCCGGGCCCGATGATGGGTGAGGGGATCAACGACCCAGTGAAAGCCTTGGGCAGCGGCGTAGGCAACAGCTTCGTCTTCACCGGAGCCGCTAACATCCAGCTCCACTGGAAATCCTTTGGCCCGCAGCTGCTCAGCTGTGTCCCAAGCAAGCTGCGGCTGCTGAGCAAGGCCCATACACAATACCCGCACATTGGGCGCGGCAGTCCATCCATGCTGCCGGGAAAGGGCCAGCATGATCCGCTCAATTCCCAGGGCGAAGCCGGTGGCTGGGCACTGGTAGCCAAACTGCTGGATAAGGTGATCATAACGGCCGCCGGTACCGATGGTGAATCCCATGTCTGCTGTATAGGCCTCCAGCACCATGCCGGTATAGTACTCAATATCCTTGATCATCCCCAGGTCAACTTGGATCCAGTCGGTTAGCCCATAGGCATCCAGGGCATCGTAGATAGCGGTTAAGTTGGCGATCGCCCCCTGGGAGATGGGATTTGCGGCTCGCTCCATAGCCTTAGCGAGGATTTCCCGCCCGCCCCGGAGGCCGGGCAGCTCCAGCAAGAGTTCCCGGTCATCCCGGGATAGGCTGCAGGCAGCTGTCAGCTCCTCGAGGGCCACATAGTCTTTCTTCAATAAGGCTAGGCGCAGGCTCCGCCTCTCTTCCGGCGGCAGGCCGGAGCTCTCCAAAATGCCGTCATAGTAATCCACATGCCCAATATCTACCCGGAAGCCCTGCAAACCCACCGCCTTGAGGGATTCCACTGTCAAGGCGATAACTTCAGCATCTGCCAGATGGCTGCCGCTGCCCACCAGCTCCACACCGGATTGATAAAACTCCCGCCGCCTGCCGGCCTGGGGCTCGGCATAGCGGAAGACATTGGCATGGTAGCAAAGGCGCAGGGGCTTGGCTGAGTCCTGGAGCCGGGTAGCCACTACCCTGGCGATGGGTGTAGTCATATCGGGGCGGAGGGCCAAAATGTCTCCTTCCCTTTCAAAAAAACGGTAGAGGTTATCGGCGAGGCCGGTGGTATCTCCGGCACGCACAGCATCGTAAAACTCCATGGTCGGAGTGATAATCTCCCGGTAACCCCACCGCCAAAAGAGGCCCCGTAAGGTCTCCTCTACCCAGCGCTTCCGCTCAGCATCCCGGGGCAGGAAGTCTTCGGTTCCCCGGGGTGTCTGCATCATTGTATAAGCCACAGTCCCCCCTCCCTTCCCGCGCCTTACTCCCACTCGATGGTGGCTGGAGGTTTGGCGCTGATGTCGTAAACCACCCTGGAAATATCCTTGATCTCCTCCATAATCCTGCTGGAGATCCGCTCCAAGAGCTCATAGGGCAGACGGACCCAGCTGGCGGTCATGCCATCGACACTGTTGACTGCCCTGATGCCCAGCATATATCCATAGGTCCTCTGCTGCTCATGCACCCCTACTGTCCTGGTATCGGTAAGGACGGCAAAATACTGCCAGATATCCCGCTCCAGCCCTGCCCGGGCGATTTCATCCCGCAAGATGTAATCTGCTTCCTGGAGAATCGCTACTCTCTCCGGAGTAATCTCACCGATGAGCCGCACCGCTAGGCCGGGGCCGGGGAAGGGCTGCCGCCAGGTAAGTTCATCGGGCACACCCAATTTCTGGGCAACTTCCCGCACCTCATCTTTGAACAGCCAGCGCAGGGGCTCCAGCAGCTTCAGTGCCATTTTTTCAGGCAGCCCGCCCACATTGTGGTGGGATTTGACTAAAGCTCCCTGGCCGGCGCCGCTCTCCACCACATCAGGATAGAGAGTGCCTTGGACCAGGTATTGGATTTCCCCCAGCTTCGCTGCTTCTTCCTCAAAGACCCGGATGAACTCCTCACCGATCCGCTTGCGTTTCTCCTCCGGGTCAGTCACACCTGCCACCAGTGCAAGAAAGCGCTCCTTGGCATCAACAGCGATAAAGCCCTTTCCAAACCGCTGCTGGAAAATGTCAATTACCTGTTCAGCTTCATTTTTTCGCATGAAACCGTGATCGACAAAGATAGATGTCAGCTGATCCCCAACAGCACGGTGCACCAAAGCGGCTGCCACTGTAGAATCAACGCCGCCGGACAACCCGCAGACTACAGGCTGCCTGCCGACTTCAGCCCGGATATCCTCGATGCTTGTCTCAATAAAAGACTCCATGGTCCATGTGGGCTGACATCCACAGATATCCCGGACAAACTGCTCCAGCACCTGCCGGCCTTCTGACTTCGTCAGAGATTCAACTCCCCCTGGAAGGCTGTGCAGCAAGCCCTCCCTCCCTGACTTGCCCAGCCGCTCAATCAGCTGGCCAAACCCGGAACCGATAAGCAAGAGGGGTATACCGGCTGCCAGCAGTGCATCTATGTAACGGGATACGGCTTCCTCCACCGCCAAACTGGCTCCACCGCTGCTCCCGGCTATGATCACACCCCGGGGCCCTGCTGCCAGTACATCTTCTAAAGGGATAGTAATGGGATAGATTTCACTGTAAACCTGTACCCTGCGCACCTGGCGGGCTACGACGTGACTACCGTAACCCCCTAGATCTACGACGATGATCTTGTCCCTCGTCAGGCTGTCACGTTCCACCTGCCATCACTCCTATTCTCCACAAAAGATCGTATAACACAGCGGAGCTCTGCAGCACAGCCAATGGCGAACCCCTACTTGCTGTACACCTCCGGCTTCAGGATACCGATAAAGGGGAGGTTCCTGTATTTCTCCGCATAGTCCAAGCCGTAGCCCACTACAAATTCATCGGGAATCAGAAAACCGTTGTAGTCAGGTGAGATGGGCACTACCCGGCGGGCCGGCTTATCCAGTAATGTTGCGATTTTGAGGCTTGCCGGGCGGCGGGACGACAGGTTGTCCACCAGGTACTTGAGGGTGAGGCCCGAATCCACTATATCCTCCACGATCAAGACATGACGGTTGGCAATGGCTGCATCCAAGTCCTGCAGGATCCGCACTTCCCCTGAGCTCTTGGTGCTGGCGCCGTAGCTGGATATGGCCATGAAGTCCATATCCACTGGGATAGAGATTTTCCTGGTAAGGTCAGCCATGAAATGCAGCGCACCCTTGAGAATACAGACAATCACCAGATCCTTGCCGGCGTAATCCTGGGAAAGCTGTTCTCCCAACTCTGCCACCCGCTGCTGGATCTCATCTTCTGTCAGCAAAACTCGATCTATATCCTCTAGCATCATTCCTGCCTCCTCTTTTGCTGTGTCAACAGCCCTCCGTCTGCTTTTACACTTGAGGAAATGTACTCACAGATTTCACCTTGGGCTGACCCCGCCGTAGAGCCTTAAGAACCCAGATCAACCCAATGCAGCTTATTCTAGACAAGTACTCCACATGGAAGCCAATTCCTGCCCGCCCAACAAGTTCCGGGCTGCTCCTTTCATCATATTCTCCCCCAGTGATGCCCAAGGACAAACAGAATCCTGCTGCCTTAAGCTGCTTTTGGACAGAAAAAAGAGAGCCGCTTATCTGGCTCCGTTCCTTACCTAACACATCGAATTCCCAGACTCCAAGCATCGTCAGTGTCAGACTGAGGCCGCCTCGACAGGGTTTCACATAGATAAGTGCGGATGCTGGTTGATGAGGACGAACTCTGTTTTGCGGGGAGCAACAAACCTCTGGCAAGCAATAAACCTCTACCTTAGGATGGTAGAGGCTGTAATATGCCAGATCATTGCTTGGGAGTGCGGCACTCAGCAGGCACACTGGGCACATTAGAAAAGCAGGGCCCCGTACCAGGGCCCTGCCGTCACACATCTATTACATCATTCCGCCCATGCCGCCCATTCCGCCTGGACCGCCCGGCATCGGCTCCTCAGGCTCGGGAGCGTCAGCAATCAGGGTCTCGGTGGTCAGCAGCATGCCGGCGATGCTGGCCGCATTCTGCAGTGCACTGCGGGTAACCTTGGCCGGGTCTACGATACCGGCTTCCATCATATCGACATACTCACCGGTAACGGCATTGTATCCGACACCAGCCTTGAGAGTCTTGGTCTTCTCCACCACTACAGCGCCTTCTAGACCAGCATTGGAGGCAATCAAGCGCACCGGCTCAGTCAGAGCACGGCGGACGATATCGGCACCGGTCTTGACATCCCCTGATAGGTTGAGGTTATCCAGCGCGGTGACAGCATTGAGGAGTGTCACTCCGCCTCCGGGGACAATGCCTTCTTCGACTGCAGCCCGGGTGGCTGAGAGGGCATCCTCGATGCGGTGCTTGACTTCCTTGAGCTCGGTTTCAGTGGCTGCACCGACCTTAACAACTGCCACACCGCCGGCCAGCTTCGCAAGGCGCTCCTGGAGCTTCTCCCGATCGTAATCGGAGTCAGTCTCATCGATCTGTACCCGGATCTGGTTGATGCGGGCCTTGATGGCATCCTGGCTGCCCTTGCCGTCAACGATGGTGGTGTCTTCCTTCTTGATAATCACCTGACGGGCAGAACCCAGCTGATCGATGGTGGTGTTCTCCAGCTTGAGGCCCATTTCCTCACTGATGACCTGGCCGCCGGTGACAACGGCGATGTCCTCCAGCATAGCCTTGCGCCTATCGCCAAAGCCAGGAGCCTTGACTGCTGCCACATTCAGTGTGCCCCGGAGCTTATTGAGTACCAGGGTGGCCAAAGCTTCGCCTTCGATATCCTCGGCAATAATCAAGAGGGGCTTGCCTGTTTGAATCATTCTTTCTAGGACAGGCAGCAGATCCTGGATGGCGCTGATCTTGCGGTCGGTAATCAGGATGAAAGGCTCCTCCAGCACTGCTTCCATCCGCTCGGTATCGGTGACAAAATAGTGGGAGATGAAGCCCCGGTCAAACTGCAGGCCTTCTACTACCTCCAGCTCAGTACCGAAAGTATGGGACTCTTCGACAGTTATAACGCCATCTTTCCCGACCTTCTCCATGGCTTCCGCGATGAGTTCACCGATCTCCTGGTCATCAGCGGAAATTGCAGCAACTTGGGCAATGGCATTTCTGGTCTCTACCGGCTTTGCCACTCCCTTGATGTGTTCCACGGCAATTTCTACTGCCTTGTCGATTCCCTTTTTCAGATCCATGGGATTGGCGCCGGCTGCCACGTTCTTCAGGCCTTCCCGGATCATAGCCTGAGCCAAAACGGTAGCAGTTGTAGTTCCGTCTCCGGCTACATCGTTGGTCTTGGTGGCAACTTCCTTAACAAGCTGTGCGCCCATATTCTCAAAGGGGTCTTCCAGCTCAATCTCACGGGCAATGGTTACACCATCATTGGTGATGGTGGGAGAACCATACTTTTTCTCCAATACTACATTGCGGCCCTTGGGGCCAAGGGTGATCTTGACAGCGTCGGCCAGTGTGTTAACACCCTTCTCTAACTTCCGACGGGCTTGTTCGCTATATAACAGTTCTTTTGCCATCCCAGCATTCACCTTCCTCTTCAGTCTGCATTGCTGTTAAGTATCCTGCTGTTACTCAATGATGCCCAGAATGTCTGACTCCCGCATAATCAGATACTCTTCGCCGTCCAGCTTAATTTCGGTGCCTGCATACTTGGCAAACAGTACCCGGTCACCCTGCTTGACATTCATAGGGATCAGCTTACCATCTTCATAGCGGCCGGGACCGACAGCTACGATTTCTCCCTCCTGGGGCTTTTCCTTAGCTGTGTCTGGCAGCACAATACCACTCTTTGTCTTTTCTTCCACTTCGATGGGCTTTACGATCACTCGATCAGCTAATGGTCTGACGTTCATCTAGACTATAGACCTCCTTCTCCAGCGTTTTCCCTGTTAGCACTCACCATCCGCGAGTGCTAATACCAGTACCTATCTTATAGAAGGGCAATTCTAAATGCAAACGGACCTACTCCTGAAATACTGGGAAATACCCTCCTACACTTGAACAAGCTTGGATTTCCTCCACCTTTCGCCAGATTTCGTCCCCTGATCCCTCCGACCCCGATCCCTAGAGGGCCCATCCTGCCATTCATCTGCGGCCCCAGCGGGCCCGGCAACGCAACCCTTTCAATCGCCGCATCCTAGGCTCTGGAGGCGGATTTCGCCATCCCGATAGATGGGCAGCACCGGGTGGGAATCAACGGCTGCCGCCAGTTGGATATCCCCGTGAAAGCCCAAGCCGGCCAGCCGCCGGCCGTGGTCACCATTGGCGATCACTGCCGCCAAATCCCCATCCTGCCAGCGATCATACAGGGTAAGACACGTCCTCGCTCCATCGGTGAGCTGAAAACCGCTGCTGCCCAGCCTTTTGATCACGGCGCCGGCGTATAGGGAGTCCTCCAGGGAAAACCGCCCCTGGCAGCCGGCGCAGACAAACAGCAGCGGCCCCTTGAAGCTGCGGCAGAAATCCGTCACCGCCTGCAGGTTAACGAAGCCTCCAATGACGACCGGCCCGGCTCCCGCCCTGTCCGCGCTTTGGCAGGCCCTGGTACCGTTGGTGGTTGTGATGATGATAGTCTTGCCATTGACCCGTTCCGGAGTATACTCCCTTGGGGAGTTACCCAGGTCAAATCCCGGTGGTGGAACGGCATTTCTCTCTCCACCTAAAAGGGACTCAGGCTCTTTTTCCCGCCGAGCCCGGGCTTCCTCCACCGTCGTCAGCGGGATTACCCTAGCGGCACCGTTGGCCAAAGCCGTCACTATAGTGGTACTGGCCCGCAGTATATCAATGACTACTGCGGCAAAGCCTTCCGCCCGTATTTTCTCCATCTCATCAGGCAACAATGCCACATCTACCAGCCTTGTTTCCATTTACCTCACCATTTCTCCAAATTAATTGCCGCCGTCAAGGGCAGCGGCAATGGGCAGACAAACAAAAGGCCATAAGGTATCTTCCCGATGATCCAGGAATCTCCTGCCGTGCCGGGCACCTATTGCCGGAGATCATCATCCCCAAAGCGGGGCTTTCTCAGTATACTCACTCATACTCTGAGAAGGACTTTGTCAAACTGGAAACGGCACAATCTGTAGTCACCATGCCCCAGATCTAGTACAATTAAATGCATAGCCTATCCACACAGCACAGGGAGTGATCATGTGAGGGATACAATTAGGATTGGAATTGCCGGCTACGGCAACCTAGGCCGGGGAGTGGAAAAGGCCATCGCTCAAAGCCCTGACCTTGAGCTGGCCGCTGTCTTTACCCGCAGGCGCCCTGACCAGATTGAAAGCGAGGCCCCGGTTGTACCGGTGGAAGAGAGCGGGGATTACCGGGACAAGATCGATGTCATGATCCTGTGCGGCAGCTCAGCCAACGATCTGCCTGCACAGGGTCCGATGTTTGCATCCCAGTTCAATACTGTAGATAGCTTTGACCTCCATGCCCGCATCCCCGAGTATTTCGAGACTATCGACGCCGCTGCCAGAAAAGGCAGCAATCTCAGCCTGATCTCCACCGGCTGGGATCCGGGCCTTTTCTCCATGGCCAGGGTGTTGTTCGGCTCCATTCTCCCCATGGGCAAGACATACACCTTCTGGGGCCGGGGCGTCAGCCAAGGCCATTCGGTGGCTGTCCGCAGGCTGCCCGGGGTCAAGCAGGCGGTCCAGTACACCGTCCCTGTACCAGAGACTGTGGAGCGGATCCAGCAGGGAGAGACGCCGGTGCTCACCCCTAGGGAGCAGCACATGCGGATCTGCTATGTGGTGCCGGAGCCTGAGGCTGACCGCGGCGCCATTGAGACAGCAATCAAGACCATGCCCGGTTATTTCGCTGATTATGACACCACGGTCCATTTCATCACAGAAGAGGAGTTCGCTGCTGACCATACCGGCATGCCCCACGGCGGGTTCGTAATCAGCACAGGGATTACCGGCGGCGGCACCAAGCAGCAGGCTGAGTTTAGGCTGAGGCTGGAGAACAACCCGGAATTCACCGGCAGTGTGCTGGCAGCTTATGCCCGGGCAGTCTACCGCCTGCACCGGGAGGGAAAGACAGGTGCATGTACCGTATTAGATGTTCCCTTGGGATACCTGTCCCCCGACTCTCCACCGGAACTGCGAAAAAGACTGCTCTAGGCTTACAAAACACCCGCCGGGTTCGGCGGGTGTCGGCTTCTACGAACTTAGAGAGTCCTGGGCAGCTTCTTAGCGGCTACTTTTTCGCCACATCGGCCCAGTCGGCTAAGAACCGCTCAATGCCGCTATCAGTAAGGGGATGCTTGGTCATCTGCACCATGACTTTATACGGTATGGTGGCGATATCTGCACCGGCCTTGGCAGCCTGGATGACATGGAGCGGATGGCGGATGCTGGCTGCGATGATCTCTGTGGAGATGTCGTGGATGGCAAAGATCTCAGCTATATCCCGGACCAACTCCATGCCGTCATGGCCGATATCATCCAGCCTCCCCAAGAAGGGGCTTACATATGTAGCTCCGGCCCGGGCACACATCAGTGCCTGTGTTGGGGAGAAGATCAGAGTCAAGTTGGTCTTGATCCCCTCACTGGAAAGGATCTTAGTAGCCTTCAGGCCTTCGGTTGTCATCGGTACCTTGATGACCACATTGGGATGCCAGGCTGCGTACTCCCTGGCCTCCTTAACCATACCCTCAGCATCTTCGCTGACGACTTCGGCACTGATGGGGCCATCAACGATTTCGCAGATGGTATTGATGACTTCCTTAAAATCCCGGCCTTCCTTGGCAATCAGTGAAGGGTTAGTGGTAACCCCACAGATAACGCCCCAGCTGTTGACTTCCCGGATCTCATCAATATTGGCGGTATCTAGAAACAGTTTCATATCTTCGCTGCCAACTTCCCTGTGCAGCAGTAGTTGGACAGCTTCTCACCTCACTTCTTAAGATTATCCTCATCCAGCGGTTTCCAGCATGCTTGTCCAAACCAAGGAACTAGTCAACACCTGCACAGAGGCAGAACTATGCAGGAATGTTACTAATAACATATCACGAACCGGGTTTACATGCAATGTCTCATCGAGTCCGCCAGTGCCTTCTAGAAGCCTGTGCTAGGCGAGACTGGCACCAAACCTAATGGGCCTTGTCCCACGAGGGGTTATAAAAAAGCTGGGCAGCCACGGCAGCTATTCCCTGTGGGTCCGGCAAACATTCACCCTCCACCATCTCCACCGGCAGCATTGTGACATCGATACCTTCCACGTTCCGCCGCAATACTGCCGATGCCATCTTGATGCCGTCCTCCCAGGGCAGGTTGGTCTCCACCAATTCTCCCACATACCTGGCTAAGGTGGGCAGCTGAGCAATGGAAGCCGCCTGGAGCATTTCATCTGCCAGCTGGATAAGAAAATCCCGCTGGCGCTCCAGCCGGTTGAGATCCGTCTCTGAACCCCTGCGGTAGCGCACATAGCGAAGGGCCTCAGGCCCCAAGAGCCTCTGGATGCCTTCCTTCAGCTCAAAGATCAGCTCACCGTCGTCGTAATAGCGAATCGGTGTCTTGACATCAACCTCCACCCCGCCGATGGCATCCACCAGCTCAGTAAACCCGCCGTAATCTACCAATACATAATAGTGGATGGGAATCTGG
>LFRM01306003.1_pt1 | contig 16545 bp, 12 predicted proteins | sample 618341 | NCBI WGS metagenome assembly LFRM01 (sample SAMN03654438, study PRJNA283298) | anaerobic digester metagenome | isolation source: pool of bioreactors CSTR01a, CSTR02a, and CSTR03a thermophilic anaerobic... | place: Denmark: Kgs. Lyngby | collected 2014-05-21 | reverse complement strand
ACTGGAAAACACCTTTAGAGGTTTTTCAACACGAAGTGTTGCACTTAATTTGACAAACCATCTCTTCAAAAAACATTATATTTTCTTCTATTACTTGATAGGGTTAAATCTAACTACTTTTGTTGCTTTTGGGATAGATAAATTAAATGCTATTAAGGGACGATACAGAATTCCTAATTTTTACTTGATCACACTAATGTTTTTTGGTGGAACAGTAGGTGCTTACGCTGCTATGCGATTATTTAGACATAAAATACAAAAGGACTACTATATGGTAGGCGTCAAATTAATTGCTGCGATGCACATAATAGTTGTTTTTTACTTGATGAACACGAAGCTTTTTTCTTGAGTGTTATGAAGAACTATAGTTTTTTTGATATGCATTGTAGGACTTATAAAGTTATAGTAACTGTTGGAGTGCTAGATAACAGGTAAACTGCCTCTAACAAGGTTGGATTCATTATTGGACAATGTAGTACTATCTAAAATTAATTGATTTATACGTCTTAGGTTTGGATAGACGTTAGAAATTGAATCAGATTTATGGAAGGGAAATGTAGTACTATCTAAAATTAATTGATTTATACGTCTTAGGTTTGGATGGACGTTAGAAATTGAATCAGATTTATGGAAGGGAAATGTAGTTATGATTCAGCCCAAAAATATAAATTTGTTTTTAATGGATGGTGATGCGAACGGAAGAATAAAGTGTACACTTTCAAATTGGACTGGCATCACATATAAAATCCCAAGGACAATGCTTGATAAAGCAAAAGATATTCCTGCACTTAATCAAACAGGTGTATATTTACTATTTGGTTTTTCTGAAGAAACTGGAGATCCAGTAGTTTATGTTGGACAGGCTGGGACAAGAAAAAACGGAAAAGGCATTATAGGTCGTTTAGATGAGCATCGCCGTAGTCAAATAAAAGATTACTGGACTGAAGCCGTAATATTTACCACTTCAAACGACTCATTTGGTCCAACAGAAATAAGTTTTTTGGAGAATCGATTCTACAACATGGCTATTGAGGCAAAACGTTATATTGTCCAGAATGATACAGACCCTCATCTAGGGAATATAACCGAAGAAAAAGAAAGTGAGTTAAACGAGTTTATTGCTTATGCAAGATTAGTTATAGGTGCACTAGGATTTAAAGTGTTTGATCCTCTTATCCAAAGAACAGTGAAGGATGAATCGATTCGGGTTGATGATGAACCTTTATTATATTTTAAGACAAGTAAAGCTGAAGCTACAGGAAAGAGAACCAGTGAAGGTTTTGTTGTTCTATCAGGAAGCCAAATCAATGTCACAATAAGCAAAAGTTGTCCTGAAAGTGCAAGAAAAGCTCGAGAAAAATATAAGAATAACATATCAATTGAAGGTTTTTTGAGTACTGACGTATTGTTATCGAGTCCATCTACAGCTGCTTCGTTTGTTGGGGGTTCTTCTTTAAGCGGAAATGTAATGTGGAAAACAGTGGATGGACTTACATTAAAAGACTTAGAAGAAAGCGATCTTTGATTGGGATAATAAAAAGTTAAACGAGCAAACAGAGTAATAGAAATATCATGGAGTATAGAAATGTCAAAAGGTTTAGTCTCTTTATCAGAACTTTTCCAAAATAGATTATTCAGAATACCAGACTATCAACGGGGATATGCGTGGAAGAAAGATCAGTTAGATGATTTCTGGGAAGATTTAGTGAATCTACATGAAGATAGATTCCACTATACCGGTTTGCTGTCTTTAAAAGAAGTGAGCAAAGAAAATTTAACTTTATCTGGAGATGATAGTTGGATTTTAAATACCGGATATAAAGCTTTTCATATTGTAGATGGACAACAAAGAATAACAACCTTTTCTATCCTTATGCACGAAATTCTCTCCCTTGTTAAAAATCTTGAAGAAAACAAAGAAAAATCTGATGATCAGATTTTTATAGGCTTCGAATCAATTAAGGCAATTCGTGAAAAGTACATTATGAGGAGCAGGCCACCGGAGAATATGATCCATACCTATAAATTTGGCTATGAACAAGATAATCCAAGTTATAGGTACTTAAGGCATAAGATATTTAATGAGAGCTTTGGTGGGACAATTGTAGAAACTTATTACACCCAAAATCTTAAATACGCTAAATTATTCTTTTCAAAAAATTTAGCCTCATTTTATGAGGATTATGGTCTTGAGGGAATTGTAAAACTCTATGGGAAATTAACACTCAGATTAATGTTCAATCTACATGAAATAGAGGATGATTACGATGTTTTTGTCGCCTTTGAAACGATGAATAACAGAGGTAAAAAGCTAAGTAATCTCGAGCTATTAAAAAACAGGCTTATTTATCTAACAACTCTCTTTGATGATAACGAATTAGATGAGACTGACAAAATCCATCTAAGACAAAGTATAAATGACGCGTGGAAAGAAATCTATTTTCAGTTGGGAAGAAATCAAAAGTTTCCATTATCCGATGATGATTTTTTAAGAGCACATTGGACCATGTACTTCAAATATAGCCGTACAGCTCGCGAGGAATACATCATTTTTCTGTTGAATACGTTCTCTTCAAGGAATATTTTTGACAAACATCCAGTTTTGGTCAATGGAGAAACCGCGGAACCTTTGACTGAAGAAGAAACAGTGGATGATATGGATGAAAATGCTGAAGATGAAATCCTTATGGTTAGTAAGTTAGCACCAAGAGAGCTAAGAGACTATGTAAATAGTATTAAAGAAATTGCTAAGTATTGGTACTATACCTTTTTTCCTCATGATTCCGATGATCTTACTGATGATGAAAAACAATGGATTAAGAAACTAAATCGAGTGGGACTAGGGTATTTTAGGCCATTAGTCACAGTCTCACTATCCCTTGAGCATCATGTTCGTGCTGATGACCGAATTCAGCTTTTTAAAGCAATTGAGCGATTTATCTTCATTCACTTTAGGATGGGTGGTTATAATGCTAGCTATAAGAGTAGCCATTATTATAAGAGAACAAAAGAACTACTAGACGGTAAAACAAATGTACTATCACTAATTGAAGACTTAACAGAAACTACGAATAGTGGTATGAATCCCGTTATTGCGAGCTTTATTGCTAGAAATGATCGTAGATTTGAAAGCGGCCGAGGATTCTATGATTGGAGAGATTTAAGATACTTCCTCTATGAATATGAAAGTCAGCTATCCTCTGAGAAAAATATCCAAAAAATGGACTGGCAAATGTTCACCACTGTCGAAAAAGATAAAGTTACTATTGAGCATATACTACCTCAGACTCCAACTAGATGGTATTGGCAAAATCAATTCCGTCAGTATAGCGAAGACGAAATACAAATTTTATCAGGTAGTCTGGGAAATCTTTTACCCCTTTCACAAAGCATCAATTCTTCTCTACAAAATGACAGTTTTCCTGACAAAAAGAGTCCATCTCGTAAAAGACGAGGATATGTTGATGGCTCTCACTCAGAAATTGAAGTTTCTTTGGAAGAAAATTGGACAGCTGAATCTATCTTAAATCGAGGATTAAAGCTATTAAAGTTCATGGAAAAAAGATGGAACTTTACTCTAACAGATGAGCAAAGGATACAACTTCTTCATCTTGACTTTGTAAATGAGGAGAGAGAAGAAGTTCCTGAAATTCCTAAACCTCCACATGAAGGAGAAATTCAAATTTCTCCTCATAGTCCAAGCAGCAATGAAGGATTGTCTGATTTTCACCTTCGCAGGTATCAGTTTTGGAGTAATTTCGTTGAGTATTGTCGTAGAACAGAAGAAGGAAAGAAGATTGCTTCACGAAGCCCCCACAGTAATAGTGACTACGATGTAAGTATTGGGAGTAATGAGTATTATATTATCTTTCAGGCGATGAAAAAAAATATGATACGAATAGCTATTTATGTACATGAGCCAAAAGCATTTGTAAGACTAGAAGCCTTAAAAGACCAAATCGAATACATTTATGGATCAAAATTAGATTGGTACACTACACGTGAGGGAACCATCGGCAAAAGAATCGTTCATTCAAAAATTGCTGATGTGTATAATCCTGAAAAATACAAAGAACATTTTGATTGGTTTATTACACAATTCCATAAACTGAAAAATGCTTTAGAACAAGTAGATGGGTTAGGGCAATAGTGATTAAAAGTATTGACGGAATAGGATGTTTAAAAAGTAATGCTAAATTCCAATATGCATCTGTATTCCGAATCTATGGAGATCCCAATATCTCCCTTCATATGCTCCACTAAACTCTTCACTATATTCATCCCTAATCCTGTTGATTCTACTGTCCTTCCTGCATCTCCCTTATAAAATCTCTCAAAGATGCGATCGGGATCAGGGTGTTGACCTTCTTTTAGGCCATTACTCATGGTAAGGGTGTTTTTATCTTCTGGAACAGATTAATTTCTGATTCCAGATTAATACTTCGAATTTTGGAGAAGAGAGTGTAAACATTGTCTAAAGATTTCATTAGGGTTATGATGGGGTATGGGTAGGTCTATATCCTTCTTATCCTTTGTCTATGATAGTACTGATTCATAAGATGCTTTGTATGGCTCGTTTTTTTCTTGATGATAGTTTCATATCGATTTCTGTCCATCTTATACTTCTTCTCTGAATATAACTGTAAATACTCCATTGAACTTGCACGATTTATTTTTTCTTAGATGAGTTCAATGATATTAGAATTTAGGAGTGTTACATCCTTTAGTTTAAAATTTATTCCTAGCTTTCTCGGATGGATATTATTTAATTCCTTCCCCGTGTTCTTGTCTATCTCCTATGGATAAGCGAACTGACAAGACAAACCAAGCGAAAAATGTCAATACAAATCTAGCGTGGATGGCCTTTTTCCAGGAAGTACAAGAAAAATCACTCTAACTACAATAAAAAATTATGATCCTATGTGTGAAGTTTTTTCTGTATCAACCATGTGAAAAGTAGATAGGCTAAAATGAGGAGGGTAATAAAAGGCGATTGATTATTCAATGTCGTTTTTTTCGTAGAATTGATTTTTTTAAAAAAGATATAGTACAAATCTTTCGTTATAAACTGATGACAACTCAGTTTTCTTTTTGTGTAATTTTTTTAGAGAATGTTATAATCAAACATAAGATGATGTTCATATTACGTGAGATAACTAATAGGTTAGGCTTGTTATCTCTTTTCATGAAACAAATCCACTAATATGTGGACAAAGGAGAACGGTAAAACAAGTTAAGAGACAATTAATAGGAGTTAATGAAATGAAGGAAAATAATAGTAATGAGACAACTAATGCAATGATCCCTGATAGCGTTCTTTATCGACCGGGAGAAGAACCCGATAAACTACGTTCTCGCTTAGAAACCCTCTTTGGAAAATTGGACAGTTCTTATCCAGATAAAGTGATTATAAGTTTGGATAAAAAGCACAAAAAATGGGCTGAAACCGTAGTAAAACTCTATCGTGAACTTGGTTATCCAGATAGGACAAGTTTTTTGAATGCCTATGGATATAGTGTAAAAACAAAACCAAAAGGCCGTCCAAAGGCAAATATGGATGATTTTATTGAAGAACTCAAAAATCGATATGACAAGGGAGCTACTTGTAGTACATATACAGAATTGCAAAATCAAAATCCTGATCTAAACACTCAATTTAATACCTTTAGATATAAATCCAATGAGCTTTACGGAATGTCTGCGGTGGAATTCTTGACAAAAGAAGGTATTATTGCCAAATCCACAACCGTGATAAGTGATAAGGATTTAGTGAAGCTGAAAGAACGATATAATGAAAGGTCTTTTTTTGGTAAACTTTCTGAACTCCGAAGAGATAATCAGGATGTGAATTTTAGAAATATTGAAAAACTGATCAAGCAGCAGAATTTGGACATGAATTTACAAAGCTTTCTTGAAAAAGAGCAAGTTCTCATGGATGCAAAAATGAGAATTGAATTACTCAAAGAACGTTACATAAACACGGAGAATAATAAAAAACCTAATAACTTTAGAGTTCTTAGATCAGAAAATATGGATGTTGATTTTTCTGGAATCAAAGAATGGATAATTGAAGAGGAAAAGGCAGATATCGATGAATTTCTGAGGGAAGCAAAGCTTATTAAAACAACTTTGTCAGATAAATTAGCAACTATGAGTGATGAGGAAAAGCTGAATGAGATTACCTCGATATTACAGGAGAGAGCGTCTTTAAATAGAGGAGGAACGTTTCGGTCTTATGAGAAACTGAAGCAAAAGTGTAAGGATTTACCCTTCGATCAAGTCGATAGCTGGATTAAGGCAATAGGAGAAGAAAATCCAGAGGACTACTTTAAAGAAAAAGGGATTCTCGCTGAAAGTTATGGTGAGAAAATACAAAGAGAGAAAAGAAAAATTATTGCAAAAGCATTAAGGGAAGGTGTGGAGCCAGTTTACTATGATCCCCCGGTCTATTTTGTTGAAGAAGTTGAGCTTTGGGGAGAAGAAGCAAAAGAGTGGGAAGTAAGTGATGATTTGGAGTCTTGGGAAGAAGGTCTGTATATCAAAGATTATCTTGGCAACCAAGACAGAGTTGTTGTTCCCATATCCCTAAATGGTCAAAAGGTTACTGGTCTTGCCGTAGCCTCTTTTCAGCATTGCCAGGCAAAGACAATTGAAATTCCAGGATACTTTAAAGAAATACCTGATAAGACAGGATTAAACAATTCTTACCTCGAAAAAGTCCGAATAGGTGAGGGAGTAGAAAAAATAGGAGAACAATGCTTTAAAAACAATGAAAATCTAAGAACAGTCGAAGTTTCACAAAGCGTGGTTCATATAGATAGTGTACCTTTTTACTATAATGGACCAAACGCTTCTAACCACTGGTATACACAACAATCTGAGTACATCATGGCGGGAAGCGTGCTTCTCAAATATGTTGGGGATGAGATAGTCTTAAATGTTCCTCATGGAATTAAAACAATAGCAAGCTCTGTTAGCGATACTGATTTCGTGATGGTAATTTTACCTAAAACTGTGACGACTTTAAGTCATGGAGCTTTTGCAAGCTCATATCGCAAAAATATAGAGGAATTTGTTTTTACCGACTCCCTTGTCAATATTGGAAGTAACGCCTTTGGGCAACATGTCTGGCACGAGAAATTTAAGAATCAAAAGCATGTGATCTTCAATGGAATCTATTACAGGCACAATGGAGAGGATGCAAATGTAATTATTCCAGAGGGCGTTACTCAAATTGGAGTTGAAGCTTTCATCAAATCAATCATTTTTAAAAATAGGGAGCCCATTTCTGTGACTTTCCCTCAAACACTACAAGTCATTCGTCTATCAGCATTTGCTAACTGCCGTTCTCTTAGGAATGTGGTTTTTAATGAAGGTCTCATTGAGATAGAAAAATATGCTTTTGAGAGGTGTATAGCAATAAAAGAAGTGGTTTTTCCGAAAACACTTCTTAAGATTGGTGAGAGTTCTTTTCAAGCCTGTAGTTCATTAAAAGAAATACAATTCAGTGAGTCCATAGAAATCATTGGAGAAAGTGCCTTTGGTGGGTGTTCTAGTCTTGAGGAAGTAGTCCTAAATAAGGGATTAAAGAGATTGGAAGCTTTTGCATTTGCTGGATGCTCTTCCCTTAAATCCATCGATGTGCCACCAAATTTCGAAAAAATAGAACGGAGAACCTTTGCCAATTGTACTTCATTAGAAGAAATGAAGATACCAGAGGGTGTTCGATCACTAGAAGAAGGAAGTTTTCACAATTGTACTTCATTGATAAAAATTGTTCTTCCAAGCTCAATACAAAAGTTCGGGGATCGAGCCTTTGAAGGAACTGCCTTAGATCAAATTACTTTGCCTGAAAAAATTGGTGCATATTGTTTTAAAGGATGTCACAATCTTAGAACAATTCAGTTTCACGAAGAAATGAAGGAGATTCCGGAAGGTGCCTTTGAAAATTGCCTTAGCATAGAGGAACTTACAATTCCAGAAGGAATATCCTATATAGGCGATGGAGCATTCTTAGGTTGTAAAACCTTGAAGAAAGTGATCATCCCCTCGACCGTAAAAGAAATTGGAGAAAGAGCCTTTGCTAATTGCGATTCTCTTGAAGAGGTGGTCTTCCTGGGTGAAATGCCGGAGCAATCCATAAATACTTTTGCTAATACACCTTACTTAAGAAAGTCTAGTGGTGATTTTATCATAGATAAGGGAATCCTTATTCAGTACATTGGAACTAACCTCCATGTAGAGGTTCCAGAGGGAGTCAAGATCATTGCTGAAAACTCGTTTAAAGAAGCAAAGTTTGTTGAAAGCATAAGTATGTCAGATTCTGTAATGACAATCTCCGATAATATTTTCGGGTATGGAGACTCTCTCAAAATCCATGAACCTTCGTTAAAAAAGCTAAAGATTGGTTCTAATGTTGAGAGCATTGGAGTGAGGGCTTTTTGCCATTGTACAGAGTTAGAGGAAGTCGTTTTTAGTCCTGCTTTAACTAAGATAGCAAAAAAAGCATTTTTTGGATGTAATAAGCTAAAGACAGTAGACCTGTCTGGTACTTTAGTAAAAGTGATTGAGAATGAAGCCTTTTGTGAATGCACTTCATTGGCAACATTACATTTATCAAATGAGATCGAATATATTGGAGAACAAAGTTTTTATGATGCTGATCTTAAAACAGTAAAAGTTCCTAAAACAGCAAAAAGAATTGGTCTTGGAGCTTTTTATTCGTCGAAAAATAGTTATCCGAATTTGATTATTTATGACAGTTTTGAGCCTGATGCAGTAGAGGCAAGTGAATGGGAATACGATAAGGAGAGACGAGTAAACTCAATTCTTCCTTATGCACTTCTTGGGATGAAATCGATTTACGGTAGCTTCACGGAATATTTTACAGTGATCTGGAAGCACCACTATATAACCGTTCTTTCTTCAGAAACAGAGGAAATAAAGTACGTTGTATATGTTGATGGAAATGAAAGGATGGAGTATAAAAATCTCGTTCTTTCAGCTTGGGGAAAACATGCTAGCTTTAAATTTAGTGAGTACGATGACTATTTTACAAGGAGCATTAGTATTGCAGGTAGAGCAGAAATGGCATTTTGTCGCATAATGTATCCCTACGAGCTATCTGAAGAACATCGTAAAAACTACGAGATCTATCTTGAACGATGTATGTATATTGAAAAAAGTGCAAGGAGTATTTCAGAAGTCATTGCTAGAAACGATAGGGTTGAATATTTGGAAATTCTAATGAACTATAACTCGATCAATGATCGAAATAAGGAGTGGATTATGGAAACTTTCCTCAACATGGAACCCGATTTCCAACCAAAGAAGTCCATTGCATATATGAGAGAAAAGTTCTCGCTTTAGGAGGAAGAAAAGATGGCATTTTATACAATTCATATTAAGACATGCGCAACAGCAAGTCAGTGGAGAGAAATGGAGCAAGCATATAATAGTGGCGAGTTTGAATGGGCTGAAACGTCACGTCATGCATATTTTGACCCAATGCGTAATCATTTTTATTATGAAGAGAAGTATCTCCCAACGCTTAATGATACAAAACATCTTCTCGGTTTAAGCAAGCTTTACCCTTCCTTGCTCTTCTGTTATGAGAAAAGAGGAGGGAGTAGGGAATACTTTTGTAATGGGGAGGTCAATGGATGGCCAAAGTTAGTCGGTCTTTGGACGAAACATTTAAAAGATGAGCTAAGAAAAACGATGTCAAAACAAAAGAAAATTGCGGAAGGGACGCATCATCGAATAGAGATCATGCCTGGAGGGAAGCTTGCAGCTTATGGTGAAAATAGATTTGGTGAATGTGATGTTCTTTCGTGGACAGAGATTCAGCAAATTTCTTGCGGGAATTGGCATACTGTTGGACTTAAAAAAGATGGAACCATAGTATCATGCGGAAGTAACATCAACGGACAATGTGATACTGAAGATGTGTCTGAAAAAGTGATGGAAATATCTTGTGGAAGATATCATACAGCACTACTGCTTGAGTCTGGTAAAGTAGTTGTTAAAGGTCATCTAGAACCACGTCCAATTCTCAAAAGTATCCCCTGGACAAAATTGGACTTAAAAACGACTGTTAAAAATGCTGACTTAAGTCCAGTCAGTACATGGCCTCCAATAAAGAAAATTAAATCAATCTTTGATGCCGTTATTGGCATTACTGAAGATGGAAAGATCTATATGGATGGATATTGTCCCTTATCAAAGCAGGAAATCAAAAAGATCATGATATAAGGAAAATGGATGATTATTTACTTAGGAGAGTTTTAGAATCATATGTATACTTAATAGAAGAGAATCTTTTGATGTTTTACTGACATTTATAATATAGATTCCTTTCCTGACGATATATGTGTGGTCTACTCCTATCATAGTAGAGTTGGCGAAGTTGCATAAGGGTTAGTAAATGGCAAATGAAAGTGTGAGAAGAAACTTAATCGTCAACTGCCTGATACAAAGTTGTGGAGGGAAAATGCTTACCAAATGTAAAATAGCACTAATGACAAAAGATAGAGGTGAATACTCCTATAATGCTTCATCTCTATTTCATGGGTGGATGATGGAGCTAATAGGGAAAGAGGAAGCAGAATTGATGCATCAATCTGGACTAAAACCCTATAGTCAATTTTTGAGATGGGAAGATGATCAATTAGTGTGGAATATTTATAGCTGTGCAGATGGGAAAAAGGAGGGATGGTTAAAGCTATTCTTTTTAGTGGAATAAGCGGAGTTTCATTGTGATATAAAGGTGTTGTTTTTCCCATCACTTCAAAGATGACTCTGGATTATCATCTGTAAGGTCAAGTAATTTATTATCTTCATTAGAAAAACTAGAAAATAGTTCTAGACTTTACTTGAGCTATAAAGCACTTAAAGAAATTGAAACGAAGATTCGCATTATAGCTGCACATAAATTACGAGAAGTGACTCTTAAGTGGATAAAAACAATGATTGAAAAGCTGATGCTCAAATTATGAGTTTAAAATAAAATATCGCTGAAAAAATAGAACTTGTTGATTACCGAAGCGATTAAACGGCCAATAATAAAGTGAATGAACGAATTAAAGAAAAACTCATAAAAATGGATGTATCGGTTTTAGAATAAGCATCTGAAAGGTGTAGGGGCTAAAGAGTGTGGTGGTTTTGGAATTTCATCTAGTTTGACTCTGTGTAAAGATAATTTGTATAGAGAAACCTCTTTTAAGCTGAACATCAATCTCCCCATCCATATGCTCTACTAAACTCTTCACTATATTCATCCCTAATCCTGTAGACTCCACAGTCCTTCCTGCATCTCCCTTATAAAATCTCTCAAAGATGCGATCGGGATCAGGGTGTTGACCTTCTTTTAGGCCATTACTCATGGTTAGGACGTATTTGTTATCTTCTACCTTTGACTCTACCTTAAAGAAACCTTCTCCATGAAGGAGGGCGTTCTGTATGAGGTTTTGGAAGACTCTAATGAGTGACTCCTTATGGGCAAGAATTCTTATTTCTTCTGGGAACAGATTAATTTCTGGCTCCCAGTTTTTTTCTTCAAATTTTGGTGCGAAAGAGAGTAGACACTGAAGTAGGACTTCATTGGGATTAATAGGAGAAAGAGGAAGTTCTAGATCCTTACTCTCATACTTAAGACTTTGGAAATACTGATCCATAAGATGTTTTGTATGGCTCATTCTTTCCTTTAGGATGGCTTCGTATCTTTTCCTATCCTCTTCACTGTCCGACTCTGAAAGTAACTGCAAATACCCCTCTAACGCTGCTAGAGGAGTCCTTAGGTCATGGGATAGATGTGTTAGTGATTGTTGCAGTGTCTCTGCCTCTTTATGGTAGAGCCTTGCATGATTTCTATTTTCTTGAAGGAGTTTATTGATACTAGAAACCAGGAGTGTTACTTCCTTTGAAGTAACCTCCTGGCTTAGTAGTCTATTGGTTGGTTCTTGTGAAAGAATACCTTGTAGTTCTTTCCCCATGCGTCTTGTCTGTCTCCTATAGATGAACAGACTGACAAGACAAACCAAGGAAAGAACGGTTAACCCAAGCTCTAACATCTAATGTCCTTTTTCTTAGCGACAACAAGTGAAATGACGGTGAGTAGTAGAATGAGTATAATCCCATGGAGAATGATACTGGGAACTTGTTCAGTCGTGACAAGCGTTAGCTTGTATACCTTTGACCAAAAGCCATTGGCTACTGTGCTGAAGGGGAGCACGTTGGTGTAATCAATCAAGTTATAGATGATGGAGTGAAGGTCCTTTGCAAAGATGATACCAAGGATAAGGGTTGGTAGCGTACTTTGAAAAAGAGTAATTAGTAGGATCTGGGTTGCTCCAATGGTCAAGAGAGTAATAAACTGTCCACCCATAAAGGGGAGTAACTCTTTTAGAGTGTAACCGATTTCTCCTGTTTTTAAGTAGCCATAGGTGGTTGCTCCCAGCAAAATGATAAGGAGAAAAGGAATGGCACTAACAGCTGCTACAGAGAGTTTAGATAGGATCCATTTTCGTTTTGAATTAGGTATCACTAAGATGTTCTTGATGTAGCCTCTTTTATAGTCTAGTAGAGCAAAGAGGGAGAAGAAGACGCTAAAGGCCATGTAAAGGAGTCCTGATTCTGAAGAGATGATGCTTAAAAAGAAGGTTGCATTGAGAGAGTTTCTGACTTTCTCTTGATAGGCATTATATTCTTCTTCGCCGTCAACTTTTTCCTGAGTGGAGATTTTGACGCCTGTTTGTTTTTCTTGCATTTCCAGGTAAGATTGATAATCGATTTTTGTGGTCGAATCCACCACAAATCCCATAAGCAGCATCGCCGCTAGGACGACAGCAATGGTTAAGTAAAAGGATTTTACTCGAAAGAGTTTCCACAGGTCTGCACGAATAAAATTAAGCATCATAACCTCCTGTAAGTTTCAAGAAATAATCTTCTAGGGAGGCTTTTTTTAATTGATAGCCTGTAACTAAGATTCTTTCGTCAAAGAGCAGTTTTGCGATTTCCTCTACCTTGTCTAGGCCTTCATGGAGGATTAGGGTATTGTTTTCCTGAAGCTGATAATCACGGATGTTCAACTTCTCTTCTAGGAGCGTTGTAATGGCACTGGTTTCTTTAGAGATTATTTCAAGATGATCTCTTGTTCGCTCTTCCAGTTCTTGTCGTGTGAATTCGGTGATGAGCTGTCCCTGCTTGAGGATACCAAAGGAACTTGCAGAGCGGGAGAGCTCATCTAACATATGACTAGAAATGATAATGGTCATGCCTAGTTCTTCGTTGAGTTTCCTAAAAAGTCGTCTGAACTCTACGATTCCTTGTGGATCCATTCCGTTGATAGGTTCATCAAGAAGAAGTAGGTCTGGATTTCCTACGAGTGCTAGGGCAACCCCTAGGCGTTGCTTCATTCCCATGGAGAAGTCCTTAGTCGCTTTTTTCCCAGTGTTTCCCAATCCCACTAAGTCTAACAGTTTATCAGGGACTTCTTGATTATGGATTCCTAGACACATGCATTTGTATTTGAGATTGTCTCTTGCACTCATCCTAGGATATATACCAGGGTTTTCAATCAAGCTTCCTACACGGGAGCGAGCAGCTTCTCCTTCTGATGAAAAGAGTTTAATCTCACCGTTGGTGGGAAGGACTTGACCTGTTAAAAGTTTAAGTAGAGTTGTCTTACCGGCACCGTTTTCTCCAATGAGTCCATAGATTTCACCACGAGGTATGTTTAGGGATACATTGTTTAGGGCTGTATGTTCTTTGTATTTTTTGGTTAGATTTTTTGTTTCTACAATCATACTTACCTTCCTTTCACATACCATGATATAGGGGAGACCTTAAGTCACTGTTAAGGTAAATGTTAAGACTTTCTAAAGCTTCTTAATCCTAAATCCCACGCCCCATACAGTTTCGATAAGCTCTTCTTCTGTAAAGGCTCTGAGCTTCTTGCGGATGTTACTGATATGAACTGTAAGGGATTGGTCATCTCCTTCAAAAAAGTCTTCCCAGGCTTTTTCTAGGAGTTCTCTTCGCGTGAAGACTTTTTTGGGGTTTCGTACAAGAAGAGAGAGAATGTCATACTCTTGTTTTGTAAGAGATAAAGGATTTCCTTTGACACTGATTCGTCTTGCTTCTTCATCTAGGGTCAGGTCTCCATGATGAACTTTTTTTGATGTGGGTACTTCGGTTCGAAGCTGTACCCTGATTCTTGCTAAGAGTTCATCCAGGTGAAAGGGTTTTACAAGATAATCATTGGCTCCTGCTTCAAGAAGAGAGATTTTCTGTTGTACATCTTCAACAGCAGAGATCACGATGACGGGAGTTGAAGAGTTTTCCCGGAACCATTTGAGAAATTCATCACCTTGTAGTCCAGGTAGCATAAGATCTAAAAGAAGTAGGTCATATTCTTGTTCTTTACAGAGTAGTTTAGCCTCTGTCCCAGAAAATGCACTGTGACAAGTAAAGTTATCTTTAGTTAGTTTTTCGCAGATGAGTGCATTGATTTCTGGATTGTCTTCAATAATTAGGATGTCCATTAGCCCTCCTAAATTCAATTAATTAATATGTTATTTCCTCTTCTGAGAATAATCTAATCCCAGTCGATATTCAACCAAGTACTAAAATGTGACTTGATAAATTTAGAAACCGTTGAAAAGTAATTCGTTTTCTAAAAAGCTGCATATAGGGATACATCAGGAACCATCGTAAACCATATCAACATCAATTCTTTTGGCTTTTTTTCTTAAACTGCTTACTTCAAGCCCGGTAAGTTCGCTCAAATGATGAATATCACGTGCTTCAGCCAAATACATTTTCATTAATTCTCTTTCGAATTGTAAAACGTTTTCCCTCAGATCTTTAGTTGTATCAGCGTGTACTCCTTGGGGTGTTGCAGCCAGTAGAATCACATTTGCCATGATTTGATTCGATTGGCTAAACACAACACCTCGTTCGATTTCTTCTTCTAACTCTCTAAGATTTTCTGGCCATGAATAATGAATGAGATCCTGTATAGCTTCGACCGAAAGTGTTTTGTTTTTATTGTACTTCTTATTGTATAGATCGAGAAAATGGCTTATAAAAGGCATGATTTCATTTCTACGATCGCGTAGTGGTGGAATTTCAATGGGTACAGTTTGAAGTCTAAAATAAAGATCTTCACGAAAGTTGCCATTTTGAACGTGAGGAAGAAGTTTTTCAGAGGATGATGCAATAACACGCACATCAATCTCTCGGCTTGCTCGTCTTCTATCCCCTGGGATAACTTTTTCTGTGATGATAGACATCAAATCCCTTTGTGATTCGAGAGGAAGGTTTGAAATTTCAGAAATGTAGACACACCCACCTTGGGCTTGTCTAAAAATACCAGGGGTCATCTCTTCGTCGGAAGTTCCGAAAAGCAATGGATGAATCATGTGTCTTGGATAGGCTGAACAATCAAAAAAGAAGAATGGTCTCTCTTTTCTATCGCTATTAGCATGTATAAAGCGTGCCATGAATTCTTTGCCAACTCCAGATTCACCTAAGATAAACACAGTGGAGTCGGCTTTGGAGACACGAAGTGCAAGCCTAAAGATGCTATTCATCATTTTGTTTCTGCTTACTTTTAATTCGTTTGTTTGGTTAAGGTCTTGAATGATTCCGAGTTCTTCGGTGATGGTTTCATTCACTTTTTCGAGTTCTTTTAATTGGAACTCTAAACTCGTTATGTTAGAAATATCCATAACATTGGTTACTACAGCGACGAACTCGCCTTGATCAAGAATGGGAACTGATGTGGAAAAGATATTACGTTGATTGACCTGTTGTGTTTTTGCTACTAGGCTTTTGCTATTGATTGCCTCCATAGATACCGATTCTGAATAGACCCCACGCTTTACTAGATCTTTAATATCACTTCCTAATACAAAATCCCTAGTCAGACCTTCAATTTCTTCACATTTTTCATTGTAAAGGATTGTGATTCCATCTTTGTCTACGATATGCACACCGATGTATAAAGCATCAAAGAGTGTGTGGACTTCTTTCTTTATGATAGATTGTAATATTAAGTGCAACAGTCCAAAAAGTTAAAACTCATTAGGAAGCTTCGTGTAAAATAGATTTACTACTAAACTATTCACGGAGGGCCCCCTAATGAGTTACCACCATCTTACACCATTTGAACGCGGACGACTAGATACTTTACATAAGCAAGGTCATAGCATTCGCACTATCGCTAAAGAACTATCTAGAAGTCCTTCCACCATAAGTCGAGAACTTCGCCGCTTCAAAGATCATTTCTATGAAGCTGAAGCAGCACATCAGCAATACTTGCAGTGTAGAAACCAGGTAGGCCGCAAAGGCAAAGCAACTCACGAACTGATCCGTCTGATTGAAGAAAAACTCGAAGCCACATGGTCACCAGAACAGATTATAGGCCGTCTCCTTTCTGGTAAGTTGTGTGTTAAAACCATCTATCGATGGATCTACTCCAGCGTTCTTCGCGTGAATCTTACCGTGCTGCGTCATAAAGGAAAACGCAGAAAACCAGTAGAA
>LFRM01212949.1_pt2 | contig 16550 bp, 10 predicted proteins | sample 618341 | NCBI WGS metagenome assembly LFRM01 (sample SAMN03654438, study PRJNA283298) | anaerobic digester metagenome | isolation source: pool of bioreactors CSTR01a, CSTR02a, and CSTR03a thermophilic anaerobic... | place: Denmark: Kgs. Lyngby | collected 2014-05-21 | reverse complement strand
TGGGACTTCATATAGATGAGATTCATCAGGGAGTACCTGCAGGAGACTTGTACAAGCAAATTACTGGCAAAGGGGCTCAGAAAGATGCTATTGTCAATCTTGGGTTTGCACAGGCTATTCGAAACAATAAAAATAGACCATACACTGTAAACATTGGTGCTCTAGGAACTGCACTAAAACAAGCAGGGTTTCGGACTGCTGTTATTGGTAATAGCGATACAGCTGGAGAATACAAGCGATATTTAGTTTCATTTATGATGGATGACGAAGGTATAGTACCTGCTGGTGAAGTGGGACGAGATATCCTTGTGGAAGATCAAGGTCGGCCTTTTGGGGTTCGAACTGATTATAGTAAAATTATAAAATCCGTAGAGGATTTATGGAATACTGTAGATGTATATGCAATAGAATTGGGGGACGCATCGAGGGCAGAGGATTTCCGTTACGAAGCTACAGATGACATGAATCAATGGTATAAGAGAGTAGCAATCGAAGAAGGCGATGCCTTTATAGGAGAGTTGATTCAAAGGATGGACCTGGATCATGATTTGCTAGTTATAGCATCTGCCCTAGGGTCAGCTAAGGATCTGGCTGAAAACAACAGGCTCGCTCCTATTATGGTTATGGGAAATGGTTATAGTAAAGGTTTGCTGATCTCTGCTTCTACAAAGCGACCAGGTATTTTAACAAATTTAGATATCAGTACAACCATATATAGTCACTATGGAATAGACCGTCAAGGAGGTCAGCTAGGAAACAGGATTTACTCTTCAGGAGAGGAGAAAACAGAAATAGAAGAGCTTCTTAAATATAATGAGAGGCTTAAGGAGGTCAATAATCAGCGCGCACCTTTATTACGTAGTTACGTCACTGTGTTGATTATTCTTTTACTTGCCTCTTTGATATGTATCTTTTTTCTAAGAAAATTTCTACCCTACGTTGAGGTATTTCTTCAATTTATTATGGCTATCCCCATTTCCTATTCGCTCCTACCCATCTACCACCGCTCAACTCTCGCAGGAAGCTTGAGTCTTTCCTGGCTACTAGCATTAGCAATTACAGCTCTTATATGGATTTTCACAAAAGAGAGAAGCATGATGGCAAAAAGCGGTTCATATTGCCTAATTATTACGGTATTGCTGATAGTGGACCAGCTTACAGGAGCTACTTTAATTGCATCCTCACCCTTGGGCTACGATATTATTAGCGGAGCACGTTTCTACGGGATTGGCAATGAGTATATGGGTGTTCTGCTGGGGGCGAGTTGCACCTGTGTTGGAGTGATTAGTCAATACTCAATGCAAAAGGGGAAGCCTTTCTCCATATGGCTGATCTTACCGATATTTGTATTGTTACTGCTGGTGTTGGCTCACCCTGGAATTGGAGCCAACGTAGGGGGTACAATTTCTGCTCTCATGGCTTTTTCATCCTTTATCATTCTTCAATGGAAAGATCAAATTCGTCTCAAGCATTTGCTTTCAATTGGTGTGTCTACGGCAATTTTTCTAGTGGCTCTTTTTTTATTTGATAGTTCACGTGCTGTAGACAGCCAATCACATATGGGACAAACAGTTTCATTGATTAGGGAAAATGGACTTTTCGAGTTGGTACTAATTGCTAAGCGTAAGCTAGAAATGAATATTAAACTATTTCGTTATACCATATGGACTAGGGTGTTCTTACTTTCACTTTTCAGTATGGCGATGCTCTTGTTTCGTCCTGTAGGTATTTTCCGTGTGATTAAGAAGAACCGTCCCCACTTTTTAAAGGGAATAGTCTCTGGTGTGATTGGATGCATTACTGCTTTGTTGGTAAATGATTCAGGCATAGTTGCGGCAGGTACTTCAATGATTTATCTGGCTCCTCCTGTACTGCTGGTGGTAATGGAGCATTTACCGGACCGTAGTAATAGGTCTCCTTGGAAGAAGGCTACGTCATGAGGATAATGGAGATTATCGGGGAAGCGGAAGGTGGTATGAAAGGGCATTATATATCTCTATCTAAAGGATTGACTGATGAAGGAGCAGAAGTTATTGCTATCTGCAATTTTTCTGAAGGTGAGATAAGGGGAATGGAATCAGCTGGTATACATGCCATAAGACTTCCCTTCTCAAAGACAATCCGACCTTTTTTAAATGCTTGGAGGTTCATGAAGCTTATCTATGTTATAAGGAAGACAAAGCCCCAAGTTATTCACTGTCATGGTTTTAAAGCAGGGTTTTTAGGAAGAATGGCTGGATGGCTTAACGGAAATCAAATCCCCTTAGTATATACAGTACATAATTTTGTCACTTATGGCAGAGGAAGGATACTAAGCCGATGTATACAATTTTTTGAAAAATGGATGGGGGAAAAAACCCAGAAAATCATCTGCGTTTCAAAGGCTTTGAAAACATCTATGAATAGGAATATGGATGTTCCAGAGGAAAAATTGCATGTAATTTATAATGCAGCACCAGTTTTGCCTACCAGTGATGGGAGCCCTTCTATTAAGGAAAAACTTAATATTGGTGATAATGAATTTGTAGTGGGGACAGTAGCCAGATTGATTCCATCTAAGGGAGTACATGTTTTGATAACAGCAATGGCTGGTATCATTTTTAAATACCCCAACGCAAAGCTATTAATAGTAGGCTCTGGCCCAGAGGAGATTCATTTAAAAAAGCAGGTAGAGTCTCTTGGAATTTCAAAGCAAACAATATTTGCGGGTAGAATATCTAATGTACAGGATTATTATGCTTTATTTAATATCTTCGTATTGCCTACTTTGTCAGAGGGACTTGGAATAACTGTTCTGGAGGCCATGTATTCTGAGCTGCCCATCATTGCAAGCTCTGTAGGTGGGATACCAGAATGGTTGACTCATGATAAGAATGGAATTTTAGTTCCGCCTGATAATGTCTTCGCCCTTAGAACAGCTTTACAATATTTACTGGAAAATCCAGAGCTGACTGAAAAATTTGGTCGACAAGCCAAGAAGGATATTCAAGAAAAGGGATTATCAGAAGAAGAGATGATAAAACAGACATGGGCAGTGTTAAATGAGACTTATATTTTTCATTCCGAAAAACCTTGTCATTCCGAGTGCAACGAGGAATCTTAAGAGGTAAGATCCTTCGCTAGCGCTCAGGATGACATTGAATAATTTTTTCTACTTTTTTTACCCAAGAATATGATATCCTGCATCTACGTGAATGTTCTCACCTGTAATTCCTCGAGAAAGATTACTCATTAAAAATACAGCAGTATCACCAATTTCCTGTTGATTCACAGTTCTTCGCAAAGGTGTCTTTCTCTCATATTCATCCAATAGTGCGCTGAAATTCTTTACTCCCTTAGCAGAAACAGTTTTTATAGGCCCTGCTGATATGGAATTAACACGGATTTTTTCAGTGCCTAAGTCATAAGCTAGATAACGGACAGAGGCTTCCAACGCTGCTTTAGCTACTCCCATGACATTATAATTAGGTACTACTCGCTCTCCACCAAGATAAGTAAGGGTAATGATGCTTCCTCCTTCTACCATCAAGGGCCTGGCTTCTCTTGATACGGCTGCTAGAGAGTAGGAGCTGATATTTTGAGCTAGTAAGTATCCATCGCGAGATGTGTCATAATAATGTCCATTAAGCTCTTCTCCTTTTGAAAAGGCTAGACAATGGGCTAAACCATGTAGGGTACCGTAATCTTTCCTAATTGAATCAAAGAGTTGTGTGATTTCCTCATCTGAAGATACGTCACAGGGATAAAGTGCTACATCGGGTAGAGTAGCAGATAGTTGGGATACAGTTGACTTTGAGCGCTCGTTCTGATAGGTAAGAATGAGCCTGGCACCAGCTTTTGCGCAGGATTCTGCAATTCCCCAAGCAATACTCCATTTGTTGGCTACTCCCATAATTAGTATGTTTTTATCTTTAAGCAATTCATTCATAAACTTCCGTCCTTTCCAATAGATTTTGAATAAAACTATGATATAAAATAATAGCATATGAATTTTTACCATTATATAATACTATAGGGCAAAAGAGCAATGGAAATCCCGCTATTGCATTCAATTTTCAAATATGTTAAGATTCAAGTTAGGAAATTTTACTATCCGTTTCCCGTTATTTGTATATTATTAAGGTTAGAAAAGGTCATATTTGGGTTATGATATACATTATTGAGCCTAACAAATAACAGGTTTTCGGATGATTGTTAAGGAGGACATATTGGTGAATGTAACAAAAGAGGTCCTGGAAAACAAAAAAGTCAAGTTAGAGATAAAAGTTGATCCAGAGACATTTGAAAAGGGAATGCAAGCATCCTATCTAAAAAATCGGAAAAACATTGCTATTCCAGGATTCCGTAAAGGCAAGGTGCCAAGAAAAGTACTTGAAAGATACTATGGTGAGGCAATTCTCTATGAGGATGCCATTAATGAAATCTTCCCTGATGTTTATGATGAGGCTGTAAAGGAAACAGGTATCGAACCTGTTGATAGACCTGATGTTGACATTGTCCAAATTGGCGACGGCCAGGATTTAATTCTATCCGCAGAGGTTGATGTAAAGCCCGAGGTAGAATTAGGACAGTACAAGGGTATCGAGGTTGAAGGCGTTGAGGCTGCCATTTCAGACCATGAAGTAGATCACCAGTTGGAGCATTTGCGAGAAGACAACGCTCGCTTGGTAAGCATAGAAGATCGCGGCGTTCAAAACGGTGACATGGTTATTTTAGACTATGCGGGTAGTGTTGATGGCATTGAATTTGATGGTGGTACGGCTGAACAACAAACCCTAGAAATTGGGTCAGGTAGTTTTATTCCAGGTTTCGAAGAACAGCTTGTGGGTATGAATCTGGAAGAAGAACGAGATATTAGTGTAACCTTCCCAGAAGAATACCACGCAGAAGAACTAAAGGGTAAGGAAGCAGTATTTCATGTTAAAATACATGAAATTAAAGAAAAGGAGCTTCCTGAACTCGATGATGACTTTGCAAAAGATGTCAGCGAATTTTCCACACTTGATGAATATAAGGCAGATTTACGGAGTAAACTTCAAGAAAGCGCTGAACAAAATGCAAAGAGCCAAATGGAGAATCAGTTACTGAGTAAAATTGCTGATAATGCCCATGTCGACATTCCAGATGCAATGTTGGAAAGTGAGATTGACAACATGCTTCGAGATATGGAAATGCAAATGCGCTATAGCGGAATGGATTTAGAAAACTACCTTCAGATGACCAATACATCTATGGAGGATTTAAGGGCACAATATAAAGATAGTGCATACAATAGAGTTAAGACACAACTAGTGCTGGAGGCTATTACTAAGGCAGAAGAAATCACTGTAAGCGATGAAGATCGTGAAGTAGAATACCAGAAACTGGCTGAGCAATATAAGCAGGAAGTTGATGAAATTAAGAAAACATTTTCTGCCAACGCATCATATATGGACAACAGCATTCTGGTAAAAAAGACCGTTGATACACTAATGGAATCAGCTGAATTAGTTGAACCTTCAACTAAAGATAGCGATACCCATAATCATGATCACGACCACGACCACGACCACGACCACGACCATGAAGGTCATGACCACGATCACGACCATGAAGATCATGACGATAGCCATGATCATGAGGAAGAGTAATAAGATAAACAAGAAGTCAAGGAAAAAGGAGGAGTCGAAATGAGCCTTGTACCAATTGTAGTAGAACAAACAAATCGAGGCGAAAGGTCTTATGACATTTTCTCCCGTTTGTTACAAGAGAGAATTATATTTTTAGGTGAGGAAATCAATGATGTGACCGCCAGCTTGGTAGTGGCACAGCTTCTATTTCTAGAATCTGTGGACCCTGACAAGGAAATCAAACTTTACATAAATAGTCCTGGTGGTTCTGTTTCTTCAGGGTTTGCTATTTATGATACCATGCAGTATATTAAGAGCGATGTATCCACCATTTGTATCGGAATGGCTGCTTCCATGGGAGCCTTTCTCTTAGCGGCGGGTACCAAGGGGAAACGCTTTGCATTACCCAACAGTGAAATTATGATCCATCAACCTATGGGTGGAGCAAGGGGTCAAGCCTCCGACATAGCGATACATGCGGAGCATATTATCAAGATGAAAAAGACATTGAACAACATCTTATCCGAGCGAACTGGTCAGCCTCTTGAAAAGATAGAAAGAGACACAGACCGGGATAACTTTATGTCTGCCCTGGAAGCTAAGGATTATGGTTTGATTGATGAGGTAATAGCTCCCCGCAAATAGCTTATAAGAGGTGAAATAATGGCAAGATATGAAGATAAAAAACAATTAAAGTGCTCTTTTTGTGGAAAAACACAGGACCAGGTCAGACGATTGGTAGCTGGCCCTGGCGTTTATATCTGCGATGAGTGTATTGAGCTTTGTCAAGAAATTATCGATGAGGAATTTGAGGATGCTTCTGAACTGGAATTAAAAGATATACCAAAACCTGCTGAAATCAAACAGGTATTGGACCAATATGTTATTGGCCAGGAGCGTGCTAAGAAGACTCTATCTGTTGCAGTATATAATCACTACAAGCGTATCAATAGTGATATAAAAAGTACCGATAATGTAGAGCTTCAAAAAAGTAATATTGTAATGATGGGGCCAACGGGTTCCGGTAAAACATTACTGGCCCAAACTTTGGCTAAGATATTAAATGTCCCCTTTGCAGTAGCTGATGCTACTTCCTTAACTGAGGCAGGTTATGTAGGGGAGGATGTAGAAAATATCCTTTTAAAGTTAATTCAAGCATCAGATTACGACATTGAGAAAGCGGAGAAGGGCATTATCTACATTGATGAAATAGATAAGGTGGCCAGAAAATCTGAAAACCCTTCCATTACTCGTGATGTGTCAGGTGAAGGTGTTCAGCAGGCTTTACTTAAGATTTTAGAAGGAACTGTAGCCAGTGTTCCGCCGCAGGGAGGGCGTAAGCATCCCCATCAGGAATTCATTCAGATAGATACCACCAATATTTTGTTTATTTGTGGTGGTGCCTTCGATGGTATAGATAAACTTATTCAAAATCGTACTGGTAAGAAATCCATAGGATTTGGAGCAGATGTGCGTAGCAAAAGCAGTGAGGATGTTGGCGAGATTCTTAAGAATGTTCTCCCAGAGGACCTGCTTAAATTCGGCTTAATTCCTGAGTTCGTTGGTAGGTTGCCCATAATTGCTACCTTGCGGACCTTAGACGAGGATTCTCTCATTAGAATTCTAAACGAGCCTAAGAATGCATTGGTTAAACAATACCAGAAGCTCTTTGAGATGGATGATGTAGCTCTGGAATTTGATGATGAAGCCCTATGCGAGATAGCTAAAATGGCCATCGAGCGGAAAACTGGCGCTCGAGGACTGCGGGCTATCATAGAAGATATCATGCTAAATGTAATGTATGACATTCCTTCTAGAGACGATATTGAAAAATGCATTATTACCAAGGAAACTATTTTGAATCATCAAGAGCCTATGCTAATCATTGCCGACGGTCAAAAACCTAAAAAGCAATTGAAAAGGGCTAAAGAGAAGAAGGAAACAGCATCCTGAGTATATAAGCATTGATTAAATAAGCTATAAGGAAGGGCGTAGAATAAACTTAAAAGTTTATCCGCTCTTCTTTTTTTGTTCCATTTCCTTCCTTGAAATTGGATAAAAACCCTTCCCATACCACATAATAATTTTAGCTTGCATATGAAAATGGTAGGAAAGGTAGGTAGTGTTTCTATGACCGAGATCATTATGATTATACAATTCTTTTTTGCAATTGTAATAGGGTTGTATTTTTTAAACATGTTAAGAGGACAGCAGGGGAACAAGTCAGCGGTAGAAAAGGAATCTAGACTAGAGCTGGAAAAGCTCCAAAGATTACGGGAGATTTCTTTAAGTGAGCCCTTATCTGAAAAGACCCGCCCAAAAACCTTTCAGGATATAATAGGACAGGAGAACGGGATCAAAACGCTAAAAGCTGCTCTGTGCGGTCCAAATCCACAGCATATAATTATATACGGGCCTCCAGGGGTTGGAAAAACTTGCGCAGCCAGATTGGTACTGGAAGAAGCAAAAAAGAATGGAAAATCACCATTTAAGGCAAATGCTAAATTTATTGAGATGGACGCTACTTCTGTTCGATTTGACGAACGAAGTATAGCCGATCCCTTGATAGGTTCAGTACATGATCCAATATATCAAGGTGCGGGTCCACTAGGTGTAGCGGGAATTCCTCAACCCAAACCTGGAGCTGTAACGAAAGCTCATGGTGGAGTTTTGTTTCTCGATGAAATAGGTGAGCTGCATCCAACTCAGATGAATAAATTGCTGAAAGTACTGGAAGATCGTAAGGTGTTTTTAGAAAGTGCTTATTACAATTCTCAGGATAGTAATATTCCAAGGCATATTCATGAAATCTTCCAAAATGGTCTTCCCGCAGATTTTCGATTAGTTGGTGCTACTACTCGAAGCCCTTCCGAAATTTCACCTGCCATACGTTCACGTTGTCTGGAAATATTTTTTCGCCCCCTTACACAAGATGAAATAGCTTGGATAGCTGAAAGCGCTGCGAGAAAAGGGAATTTCACTATTGAAAAAAATGCGGTTTCAGTGGTCAGTGGCTATGCAGATAACGGACGTGAGGCAGTCAATATGATCCAATTAGCAGGAGGAATTGCCTTAACAGAAGAGCGTAACACGATCACCACACAAGATGTGGAATGGGTTGCTAACAACGGCAACTATTCGCCACGACTAAAAAAGAAAATATTTGATAGTCCTCAAATAGGCTGTGTTAACGGCTTGGCTGTTTATGGTCCTAATTTGGGAGCTGTTATGGATATAGAAGTTTCGGCAGTTCATGCTGCAAAGGGTAAGGGTGTTATAACCGTTACGGGAATTGTAGAAGAAGAGGAAATCGGTGGGGAAGGAAAGAAAATGAGAAGAAAGAGCACAGCAAAAGGCTCAGTGGATAATGTGCTAACTGTTATTCGTACATACTTAAAAGTAGATACTCGAGACTATGACATTCATTTAAATTTTCCTGGAGGAACACCGGTTGATGGTCCTTCCGCAGGTGTTGCTATTATGGTAGCCATCTATTCGGCTATTACTGGGACTTCTATTGATAACAAACTTGCTATGACGGGTGAAATATCCATTCGGGGTGATATTAAACCTGTTGGAGGTGTGCCTGCTAAAATAGAAGCTGCTGTTCAAGCAGGTATAGAAAGAGTTCTTATTCCAGCAGAGAACTGGCAGGAGATTTTTGCGGAGGGCAAAGCTAGAATTATTCCAGTGAGAACAGTAAAGGATGTAATTGACCTTTCTTTTAATCTGCCAGATGAAGAAAGTGTTACAGCAAAGGTTGCTTCAGAAACTAGCGTTCTTATTGCCTCGGGCTCAAGTAAAAAGGGCTATGATTGCACATATCGACAAAATTCAGTATAATGAGAATGCGCTTGGTTATACAAATGTGATTAGGAGTGAAAACCCCATGAACGACAAACCTATAAGAAGTTTACCTTTGCTTCCTTTGCGAGGCTTAACAATATTCCCATATATGGTCCTTCATTTTGATGTAGGAAGAACTCGTTCCATAGCTGCTTTGGAAGCTGCTATGGTTAACGACCAGGAAATTATTTTGGTTACTCAAAAGGATACGAAAATAGATGAACCGGAAACAGATGATGTTTTTGAAGTTGGCACAGTTTCAAAGATCAAGCAATTACTTAAGCTGCCCGGTGAAACTATACGGGTACTTGTAGAAGGCCTTGAAAGAGGTAAGATTCTGGAATATACCAAGGAAGAACCATATTATGAGGTAGAGATAACAACTCCTCAAAAATATGAAGGAGAGGAAATAGAATTGCAACTGGAGGCTATCTCCAGAAATATTCTTTCTAGCTTTGAAGATTATGTAAAGTTGAGCAATAAAGTTTCTCCTGAAACCTTGCTTACTGTAAATAACCTAGAGGATCAAAACCAATTGGCGGATCTGCTTGCTGCAAGTATTTTAGTTAGGTCTGAAGATAAGCAGAAGGTTTTAGAAGCTTTTCACCCTGTAGAAAGGCTAGAAGTCCTGTATGATATATTAATTCGCGAAATAGAAATTTTGCAGATTGAAAATAAAATAAATCTTCGCGTAAAAAAACAGGTAGACAAGGTACAAAGAGAATATTACCTTAGAGAACAGATGAAAGCCATACAAAAGGAATTAGGGGAAAGTGACGGTTTGGCTGGTGAAATAGAAGAATATGAAGAAAAGATAGAAGAGGCTAATTTACCAAAGGAAGCTAAAGAGAAAGCTGCTAAAGAGTTAAATCGCCTTTCCAAAATGATGCAAGGTTCGGCTGAAGGATCAGTGATTCGTACTTACTTGGATTGGATTCTAGACCTGCCGTGGAACGAAGAAACAGAGGACAGCTTGGACTTAAAGAATGCTGCTCGTATTTTGGATGAAGATCATTACGGACTGGATAAGGTAAAAGAAAGGGTCATAGAATATCTTGCTGTTCGGCAGCTGAAGCAAACCATGAGAGGTCCTATTCTTTGCTTTGTAGGGCCGCCAGGAGTAGGAAAGACCTCTATAGCCAAATCCATAGCCCGCTCTTTAAATAGAAACTTTGTCCGTATGTCTGTAGGAGGGGTTCGAGATGAGGCAGAAATCAGAGGTCATCGCCGTACATATGTAGGGGCTATTCCCGGGAGAATTATTTCTTCCATAAAACAAGCTGATTCTAAAAATCCTGTTTTTCTTCTGGATGAGATAGATAAGATGAGCAATGATTTCAGGGGGGACCCAGCCGCTGCCTTGTTGGAGGTTTTGGATTCAGAGCAAAACCATTCCTTCAGAGATCATTATATGGAGCTACCTTTTGACCTTTCCAAAGTGATGTTTTTAACTACAGCTAACACACTGGATACCATACCGCGTCCCTTATTGGATAGAATGGAAGTTATTCAGATTTCAGGTTATACAGAGGAAGAAAAACGAAATATAGCTTCCAAATATTTGATTCCAAAGCAAATGAAGGAGCATGGTATTCCAGAGAATGGCTTACTTCTTTCTGATGCTAACATCGGTAATATTATAAATTATTACACTCGAGAAGCTGGTGTGCGAAGTTTAGAGCGCCAGATAGCAACAATTTGTCGTCGTACAGCTAGAAAACTATTGGAATCTGGTAAGTCAGCAGTTCGTGTATCAGAACGCAACCTTGAAAAATACCTGGGTGCACAGCGCTTTCATTATGAAAAGGTAACAGATCATAACGAAGTTGGCATTGTAACTGGACTAGCTTGGACTTCTGTAGGAGGAGAAACCTTATCCATAGAGGTAACTCCAATGTCGGGAACTGGAAAGCTAGTACTTACAGGTCAACTAGGTGATATTATGAAGGAGTCTGCCCAAGCTGGAGTAAGCTATATCAGGTCAAAAGCTGCTGACTATGGTTTGGAAGAGGATTTTTACGAGAAAGTGGATATCCATATCCATATTCCTGAAGGCGCAATACCAAAGGATGGTCCATCTGCAGGCATCACTATGGCCACAGCAGTACTTTCTGCCTTAACCAAAATACCAGCCAGAAGTGATGTAGCCATGACAGGAGAAATCACCCTAAGAGGTCGAATTTTACCAATTGGGGGATTAAAAGAGAAAATTCTTGCTGCACACCGGGCTGGGATTAAGAAGGTTCTTATACCAAAAGAGAACGGTAGAGATTTGGATGAAATAACCGACAATGTAAGAAAAAAAATAGAAATTGTTCTGGTAGATACCATGGATGAGGTGTTGACTCATACATTTACTGAGATGCCGGAACCAAAACCGGGGGTAAGTAATAATGGAGATCAAGAAAGCTGAATTTATAACAAGTGCTGTTAATGCGGGTGGATACCCGCAAGATGGTCTTCCTCATATTGCTATGGTGGGGAAGTCCAATGTAGGAAAATCCTCCCTTATAAATGCCTTGACCCGTCAAAACAAGCTGGCAAGGGTAAGTGGGGAGCCAGGGAAGACCAGGCTGGTAAACTTTTTTCTTATTAATGAAAGTTTTTATCTAGTAGACTTGCCAGGATATGGATTTGCCCGGGTGTCCAAAGTTGAAAAAAAAAGCTGGGGAGACATGATGAACGAGTACTTCAGAAAGGCTGTCTCACTAAATTGCATCATCATGATTGTTGATATCAGGCACAACCCAACAGCAGAAGACAAGCAAATGGCTGAATGGATTAAATACTATCAGATACCAGTTATTTTGGTAGCTTCAAAGGCTGATAAACTAGGTAAAACAAGAATAAAACCCCAGGTTGCTCAATTGCGAAAGCTACTGGGGTTCTCAAATCAGGTACCAGTTATTCCTTCTTCCGTTGTATCCAAGCAAGGATTGGAACTTCTTATGGAACAATTGGATGCTTATCTACCTGAATTGGATTCTCCTATCATCTAATCAGATTTTAATCTGATTCATCTTCGGGGTTGATTAGAATACTAACATCCCCTAGATGGATTTCACCACTACCAGTATCAACATTCTTCAAAGGTTTTGACCTTTCCTCCTCAAGTTGCTCTTCCATAGGGATTTCTACCTGTTTTTGTTCTACTTGACTATGTTCTTCTTGTTTCTTTTCTTCCATCTCAAAAGTTTTAATGCTAGTATCCGAATTTGACATATCCTCCAGGCTTAGAACTCTGGTGTATGGAATTTTAGATCTCGTAGAACGTAGTTGCTCCAATTCAAAGCTTAACTTACGTATTTGTGCTTCTCTTTGAAAAGAACCTTTATCATTTTGCCTAATATGGTCCTGTAATCCATGAAGGGCATTATAGACCTCGTCCAAGCTATTTTGGACTTCATTCATTTGAGAATCAAGTTTGTCTATTCTTTGCTTTATCTTTTCTAAAATTTGTGATGAGCTTGGTTTATCTATTTTTTCATATTGGTCTTCCATCTGATCGATGTATTTTTGTCTCAATGGTTTATTACCTAACAGCATGGTTTCCAAGGTCCACTCAAATTCGGGATATCCATCTCCTAATTGGGGCTGAGTATTTGCTCTGCCATCCAAGGTTTTGCTAATTTTGATGTATTTTAAAATAGGGCCTTTCGTAATTACCTGTGGGATTTCCCAGCGCAGACCTCCGATATCACCTTGACATGCAAATCCACTTTCATCTTGAATCCAAAAACAGTATAATTTGCTTCCAATATGTAGGCTGGGATTCTGCACCTGCTCAACGCCTTCTTGAATACAGATTGTCTCAGAAGTGGTGTATTTATCGTTTGGATTAATGCTCTTATAATTTAAGCAATATTCAGAGCCAACTTCCTCAATCCATACCAAATGCAGATTGCCGGAGCTGTCCGTCTGACCGTTGAATTCACAGCACGAACCAGGCTTTTGAAATAGAATCGTAGGCTTTGACCATGCATTATTATTAGCATCATAATATACATAGTAGCAGCGAGACTGATTTTGAATCCTTCTTGTATAAACACAAAATATATTACCCTTGTCGTCACTACGTATAAGTTGCGGGGTAACTACTTGATCCGTAAGGAAGTTCAACAAAACATCACTATTCCACTTGCCATCTTTAAGGTAAGAATGAATTAATGATTCTTGTGCTCTTTTTAAAGAGTTTTCAATATAATAGAATAGGTGGATATGGTAATGGGTGGATAAAACCTCTAGAAAGGAAATGTTTTCGAATCTAGACGAAATAGGGAGTAACAAACGCTGATACCACTGATCTTCCTTGCATTCATAATAGATAAGTTGTTTTGATGAATTGTATGCCAGTAGATATATAGTGTCATTACTGTCAATTGTGACACTGAATTGTCTAATAGGTCGATTGTCAACTGGAACTGATTTTGTCCAGGCATCATCTATCTTACAACTATATTCTATAAGCTGCTGATCATTTAAGGTAAAATACCATTGCTTACCCAGAGACTCTTCCAATAAGTAAGAATTACTGGTACGACTCATTTCACTTCACTCCTTACACCCTCGATTCAATACAAACATATGAAAAAAAAAGATGAAATATCACAATGGGAGACACAATAAAGATGTAAAGTACATATCATGCTAATGAGAACAAAGTTCTTTTAACTATTTCATTAGGAAAAGGGGGTTTATTGATGTCTTTTTATTCCTATAAAAATGAAGGTAATCCTCGCTGTCCGGGTAGAATTGGATTTGACGGATTGAGAAAGATACACGAGAAGGTCTGCGTTCAGGTCAATAAGGTTTATGATTCTTGCTTACAACAGGAAACTTTAAGTGATGTAAGAATCGTGCTAACCGAAGTGTGCAAAAGCCGTACCAATTTTGTTCCTCCCTTTACTTTTGTCAGCTGCCGAAGCACTACAACAAAGGGAAAGCTGGTAGGCACCCGAATTGATCGTCTTCCTGACCGCGAAAACTTCGCTAGAGTCAGAACCAAGGTAGAAATACCTATTGAGGTTATTTTCGAAGACTGCGAAGGTCGACAGGGCACAGGATTGGCTGTCATAACCATCGCCAAGGATGTAGTTCTTTACGTACCCGATGAATCAGTGATTCCTTTCCAACTGGAGAGCATTGTAAATGCTGTTTGCGTATCCGGGAGATTTATCCCAGGGGAAACTTTCCGTTTTGATGTTGATGTTTGTATCACCATTATCCTAAAGATTGTTGCTAAGGTAGAGTTGTTAATTCCTGCCTTCGGTTTCTGTGAAATTCCTCCCTGCGAAGAGTTCGCAGAGTCGGTTTGCGATGATATCTTTAATCTGCCTCTGTTCCCGCCACAGCTTGAAGATGTTCTGGATAGGAAAAAAGGTAGAGCCAGAGCCCTTGAAGAGGGAGCCAACGAAGAATAGGAACAACCAAAGAAAGACTTCAGCTCTGCTGGAGTCTTTTTTAAAAACCAGTTGCAAACTAAATTTTGTTGTGTTACAATATTTATTGTTCATCAAGAACTTTTTGTTCTTATATAACTAAAATAGTAAGCCGGAGTGGTGGAATGGCAGACGCGCTGGATTCAAAATCCAGTGTTGGCAACAACGTGTGGGTTCAAGTCCCACCTTCGGCACCAAAAACTCCGCAGTCAGCGTACAAGTCTGATTGCGGAGTTTTATTTTTATAAAATGGCATAAAATCAGGCCTCATTAGAACTAATGAAGCATTGTTTTATACTTTCATGTGAGTTAGTTAATAGACACAACAGCATATATATAGCATAAATTAATCATACGCATTACTATGAGCAAAAATCAGTTCCACCCTTGTGAAACCAAATATTTATTTTAAAGGAGGACATCGAATGAAATCATTAAAAAAAGTCGCCTTCTTTTCACTATGCTTTTGGCTGATATTCAGCCTGACTTTTACTGCTTTTGCTACCGAAGCAATTGATACACGCACACTTGGTGCAATAAACAAACCTGGAGTTGTGCTGGTACAAACCTTATGGACAGCAGATATCACATGGTATGAATTCTCCTTTGACAGTGGATTTGAAGAGGACCTGTTAGTTGTCATTGAGGATTGGGTTTTAAACGAGGTGATTCCCAATACAGAAGAAGCTATGTACTCTGCCATGGTACAACTTATGATAGAAAACATGGGGTATTATGCATTTGCAACAGGAAACGTTCAGACCGAAACGACCAGCACCGCTGCTGTTGGAACTGGGTTTATTGTAACCCCCGATGGTTATTTGCTAACAAACGCGCATGTGGTTCATACGAACGAAGAGGAACTTTATACGCAATTCGCCATGTCTGCCCTCGAGGGGTACGCCATAGCAGGTGCGGATGAGTTTGCCGCTGAAATGCGCCGTTCCGGTTATCAAATGACACAAGAGGAATGGGACGGTATCGCCACTTCATTTTACAATTTGATGTCACAAAGTATTGAGATCAACAATTTGGAAACCAGCTATTCATGCTTTATGGGAAATGTAACACCTGGTAGTGATGTTTCCGCCAAAGGGATTGGTTTGGATCTGCGTAAGGTGGGTGAACCAATTCCCGGAAAAGATGTTGCCATTCTCAAAATGGATAAAACCAACCTGCCCACTGTAGCCATCGGCGACGATGCTCAGCTGCGTACCGGCGATCGCGTCTATGCCATGGGTTATCCCGCTGTTGCAACTTTGTCGGAAGCGCTTAATGTGGCCCAGGCAATACAAGAACCCACAATGACACAAGGTATTATCAGTGCAAAGAAAGAAATGGCAGGGGGATGGAGCATTTTACAAACCGATGCGGCCATTCATGGAGGAAATTCCGGAGGACCTTTGTTTAACGAAGCCGGTGAAGTAGTAGGAATTAATACTTTTGGCATGATAGATTCCGGCAGCGGAGCTTCTGTTGCCGGTATGAATTTCGCGATTCCAATCAGTGTAGCCATGCAGTTCATGAATGAAATCAATGTAACACCAACTGAAAGTCAGTTTACCAAACAGTTCAAAGAAGCTCATACTTTATTTAGCAGCGAAAAGTATAGTGAAGCATTGCAAATTCTACGCAGCCTCAATGAGACTAATCCCGG
>LFRM01064283.1_pt1 | contig 16557 bp, 12 predicted proteins | sample 618341 | NCBI WGS metagenome assembly LFRM01 (sample SAMN03654438, study PRJNA283298) | anaerobic digester metagenome | isolation source: pool of bioreactors CSTR01a, CSTR02a, and CSTR03a thermophilic anaerobic... | place: Denmark: Kgs. Lyngby | collected 2014-05-21 | reverse complement strand
GCTGCCTCGAACGCGGCTGCCGAAACCCGCTTGAACACGCGATGGAACGTGGGTTGGCTTGGACATTTCCCCTTTCGCACCCCAAGGGCCTCAAGCAGTTCGGGGGCATCTTCGAACCGCTCTTTCGCCCACTGGGCAATGGCATAGATGCTCTTGGCACCGCACAACATCGCCACAACAGCCACCTGCATGATGGCCACCAGGCTGTGCGTCCGGCGCTGCCGCCGCCTTGGGTCGGGAATGGTACTGAAGGCCTCCGCCAGGGATCCGGGAGGCCACTCCCCACTGCCACCCATGGTCTCCTCCCTGATCAGCACGGACTCGCGGGGTCACCAAGCGCTTATACCCACTTTTCCTCTGAATGAAATGACCCTGAGCGCGCGCCCTCCATCCGTTGACGTCGGGGAGAAGCGGCGAGTATAATGACAGTGTAGCCAGGGCGAATGGGCCGGCACGTCAGGTGGTTTGCTGCCCTTCGCACAATCCCGTCTTGGGGGCCGGCCGGTATCGCGATGCTGTCGTGGCGGTGGGAGTTCAGAGCGGCCACGGCCAATCTGAGTGAGATGCCCAGGGTGTAACGCCACGCGGTATACGCGAGTGGATAAAGTGCCCGAGGGGAGGAACCGCTATGGATCTCCACATCTTCGCGAGTATCGGCATCTTCGGCTCCCTTCTCATCGTGCTCTCCTTCGTGCTGGGCGAGATTGGCCACATCGGTGGCGGCGTGGATCTCGACCACGATGTGGCGATCAATGGGGGTGTTGATCACGATCTGCCGGCTAGCGACGCTCCAGAAGCCGATGTCAGCGCCGGCCACGATGCCCCCGGTCCGCTCAGCGTGCGGGTGCTCTCTATCTTCCTCAGCGCCTTCGGGCTGGTAGGCGCTGCCAGTCGGCTGAGTGGTCTGCACACAAGCACCAGCGCCGCCCTGGGCGTGGCCGCGGGCACCGTGCTCGGCTGGGCTGCCTGGCGGCTCATGGCGTTCCTCTGGTCGCAGGGCGGCAGCAGCGAGGTCCGCGTTCGCGACCTGGAGGGCCGCATGGGAGAGGTGACGGTGGCAATCCCCGCAGTCGGACCTGGACAAGTGGCGTGCGTTGTGGATGACGTTCGAGTTTACCAGATCGCTCGATCTCTAGCGGGGGAGGAGATCCCCATCGGGTCGCGCGTGCGCATCACGGAGGCTACCCCCGAAGGGGTGCTCGTGGAGCGTTTGGGCGAGTAGCGTCCATCCGATAAGAACGAGTAGCAGAGGAGGCTATACCATGCTGAGCATGCTTGGGGTACCCGTCTGGATCGCCGTGCCGGTGATCTTGGTTCTGCTGTTCCTGCTGTTCGCGTGGATGATCGCCAGCTTCTACATCAGGGTACCACCCAACAAGGTGGCTGTGATCTATGGTCGTGGGCATGGGAAGCGCTCGGATGGCTCGCGCAAGGGATCGCGAATGCTCCTGGGTGGAGGCGGGATCAAGTGGCCTGTGGTCGAGCAGGTCGCGTATCTCGAACTCAACGTGATGACGATCCCGCTGAAGATAGGCCGCGCCTACACCAAGGAGGGCGTGCCCGTCTCGGTGGACGCGATTGCTAACGTCAAGATCGAGAGTGACGATCTCTCGCTGCGTGCCGCCGCAGAGCGGTTTATGGGGATGTCGCTCCAGCAGGTGCAAAACGTGATCTTCCAGACGTTGGAAGGCCACCTGCGCGCGATCCTGGGCACGCTCACGGTCGAGGACATCAATGCCAACCGGCAGGCGTTTGCCAACCGAATGATGGATGAGGCCGCCGTCGACCTGAAGAAGATGGGCGTCGGAATCGATGTCCTCACCATCCAGCAGATCTCGGACGACCAAGGCTACCTCGACTCGCTCGGGCAGCGGCGCACCGCAGAGGTCAAGCGCGATGCGAGCATCGGGCGTGCCGAGGCGGAGCGCGACGCAGAGATCGGCCAGGCGAAAGCTAATCGCGATGCCACCATTCAGGCATCGTCCGCGCGCCAGGCGGGAGAGATCGCCAAGGCAGAGGCCGAGGCGAAGATCGCAGCGGCTCAGCGTGACCTGGAGGTTCAGCGCGCGCAGTACATGGCGCAGGTGGAGTCCGAGCGCGCGAAGGCGAGTCAGCAGGGCCCCCTTGCCGAGGCCCAGGCGCGGCAGGCGGTGGTGATGGAAGAGGTGCGCATCGAGCAGGTGCGCACGCAGGCGCAGATCGCTGTTCAGGAGCAGGAAGCGCTGCGCAAGGAGAAGGAGCTGGTCGCCAGCGTCCTGAAGCCGGCGGAGGCGGATCGCCAGGCGGCGGTTATCAAAGCGGAAGCGGATCGCCAGGCCGCGATCATCACCGCCGAGGGTGCGTAGCGCGCGGCCGTGATCAAGGCGGAGGGCGACCAGAGAGCCCAGGTCGCCCTAGCAGAAGGCGAGCGCGAGGCACGCATCGCGCGTGCTGAAGCCCAGCGCAAGGAGCTGGAGACGGCCGCCGCAGGCCAGGCGGCTCAGGTGGAGCAGGTCGGTAACGCCGAGGCGAGCGTCATCCAGGCCAAGGGTGCCGCCGAGGCCGAGCGCATCCGCCAGACGGGTGAGGCCGAGGCAGCGGTCGCGCTGGCAAAGGGAAAGGCGGAGGCCGAGGCTGCGCGCCTCAAGTTGCTGGCGGAGGCCGAGGGTCTACGGCAGAAGGCGGAGGCATGGAAGCAGTATGGTGAGGCCGCTATGCTGCAGATGGTGGTCGACAAGATGCCGGAGATCATCTCCGCCATGTCCGGGCCGCTCCAGGCTGTGGGCAACCCGCTCGCGGGCATCGATAAGGTTGTGATGATCGACGCGGGCAACAACGGCGCGACGAACATGCAGAAGTTTGCCGGCAACGTGCCCGCAATCGCCTTCAGCTTCATGGAGCAGCTGGGCGAGGTAACCGGACTGGATCTCCGCTCCATACTCGGGCGCGCGCTGCAGACCAAGCCCGCTGATGGTGACGGCAAGCCCGCGCGCGCGGAGACTCAGGCCCCGACCCCGGCTTGCGCGGCGGAGCCCGCGCCTTCTACGCCCAAGCCCGCGCAGAAGATGACGCCGCTCACGCCGGCGGCGGGCACGCAAAACGGCGATCTTCCCGTCGTCCAGGATGGCAAGAAGTCGTGACGGTCTGAGCACTCAAGAGGGGGGCATAGCCCCCCTCTGACTCTTTCGCGGGTTACTCGCCAGCGAAGATGCGATCCACCTGCTTCGAGCAGTCGTAGATGAACTGGTCGGGGTAGGACTGGTAGGCCGGCAGCTCAACGCTGCAGTAGTCGGTGTAGCCGACATCCAGGAGCGCCTGCCGGACCCTATCCCAGGGCACGTTCCCCTGAAGCAGGTTCCTGAAGGTGCGCGTCTGAATATCAAAGTCCTTGAAGTGCACCTTGCGCAGTGTCGAGCCGAGGCTGCGAATCCACTGGTCGGGATAGCCATAGATCAGGATGTTGCCGACGTCGAAGTAGGCGGCGACAGCCGGGCTCTCACAGGCGGCGATGAACCGGAGCATCTCGGGCGGGCTGAGGAGGAACTTATTCCAGACGTTCTCCACCGCCAGGCAGATCCCGTTTTTCTCCGCGTAGGGCGCCAGCTCGCGCATGCTCTTCAGCGCGAGGTCCCACGCCAGCTCGTACGGGGTCTGCTCGTTGACCACGGCCGGCACGACGAGGACGGTATCCGCGCCGGAGACCTTCGCCGTATCTACCGACTGCCGGATGTTGGCGACGCCTTTCTGGCGCGTCTCCTCATCGGGGCTGGAGAGCGGGAAGCTCCAATGCCCGCTCGCCATGACGCTGTGGATCTCGATCCCGATGCTCCGGGCCTGGCTGGCGAGGCGCTCGCACTCACCCAGGTCATCCATGGTGCTGATCTCGACGCCCTGGAAACCGGCATCCTTCGCCAGGCGAAGCCGGTCCTCTGGGGTCATCGGGGTCCCGTTCCCCCGTTTGGTCGGGATGCAACTGAAAACAAAACCTTTCTTCATTGCTGCCCTCCTGCGGCGGCATTCACAGCCGCTCGTTATTCTCTCATACGACGCCGCTTCCGGATGCCCTGCTACGCCTGCGCGAGTTACGCAGCGCCGGTCTTTTGGCCCGCGCCAGCCAAGCAGCGCGGGCGTCGCCTCGTCATTCCAGCGTGAACCCAGCCTCCCCGGAGACGCCGGTCAGCACGTCGCGAACGACCACCTCCCAGGCGCCTGGCGGATCATTCCAGGCGAAGGACAGTGGTAGATCCAGCTGGCCACCGGGCGCTAGGGCGTTTGTGGTGTAGGCACGTACCTCGTTCCCGGCAGGGTCGATCACCTGGATGTGGAAGATGTGGTCCCCGGGTCTCGCCTCGCCCGCGCTGATGCTCGCACGCGCGGTGAGCACGGAGCCCCCTCTGACCTTGGATGGGAGCGTGACCGTGACCTTCGTTACCTGATAGGGAAGGCAGGCATAGAGGGCGGTCTGGCCGGGCGGGACGACCGCTTCTGTCTCCGCCACATGGCCCAGGTAGCGCCCGGCCCGCATGTCATAGAGGTGCGTCGGCTTGCCGAAGCGGAAGCGCACCGGATCGCTATCGGTGCAGCGGCGATGGTCACGGATGAAGGCATGCACCGCGATCGGCCCGCGGGTGAAGGTGTTTCGCTCATAGCAGCGCGGGGGCGTCTCTCCCTTGGGGTTTTCTGCCACGATCTCGCGCTCGATCCCGGCGCGCGCCAGGATCTGACGGATGAGCTCCCGCGTGGTCACGTCATACTCGGGCAGGCTGAAGTTGAGGTAGATCGCCACGCCCTTCCCATGGGGGCGCACGATCAACGCCGGCTCGCCGGTGGCATGCCGGGCGAGTGGCTTCCCCTCGACGACGCGCAGGCTTTCGCGCCCGTAAAGCGACAGCTCCTTCCCACGCAGGTCAATCCCGGCGGCGGCTTCGGTCACCTGGATAGTCGTTGGCCCATACTCCACGCGGCCATCCGTTCGCTCGACGCCGAACAGCTGGCGCAGGGGACCCGGACCGGCGTAGGGCTTTCCACACTCATCCGTGCGCAGGCAGCGCAGGTCGCCCATAAGCACGCCACCGTCTTGGAGATAGGCATCCAGCTTCTGGACGAGCGCCTCGGATTCCGCGACGGTGAACGGGAGATAGAGCACCGGGTAGCGCTCGAGCAGATTGCCATCCAGGATCTGATCGGGCGCCAGATAGATGTAGTCATGCTGCAGCTCGTTCACATGCTGGCGGAAATGGAGGGCGCTCCGGAAGTAAGAGCCATAGCTGTCGGTGCCGTCACGCTCATCCGGCTCGGGCTCGGTCCAGGACGACTCGCACCACGATACGAGCATGGAGGGGTAGGACCAGAGGAGCGCGATGCGTGGCTCCTCGCGCTGGTATTCGAGGAACAGCTTGCCGCAGCCGGCGCGCAGATCGCGGAGCGCCTCCTTCACGGCCTGGCCATAGCCGGTGTCGCTGAGCGTGGGGTGGATCAACGCCCAGGAGACACCCCGCCCGCTATCGACGGCGTTCGTGGCATAGTAGCTCACGCCTCGGGCGCCATGCAGAGCAAGCCTACACGGCTCGTAATGCGCGGCTTCGACGCGGTGATCGTAGCCGATCCAGCCGTAGTTGTGGAAGGGCGGCACGTCGCGCATGCCGGGGCGGCGGCGAGATTCCCTGGCTTGCGGCGTCTCTACGAAGCTACGCCACAGGTCGAAGATCGCCTTGTGCGCCGAGCGCTTGATCGCCTCGGAGTACTCCTGGCCCCAGCCGAAGCCGGTCGCCGTGGCGAGCTTCCAATAGTCGTTGCCGTTGAAGGGATCCGCGCCGAAGGTGTTGGTGTGTCCTGTCGGCGTCTCCGGCGCCACCTCATGATAGGCGGCGGTCACATCGCGGCAGGCCTCCACCCAGACATCCGTCATGAAGGTGCGAAACTCGACGAAAGGCGCGTAGTTCTCCTTGCCACGCACCTCCTCGGTGCGCGCACCGCGGATCTCCTCCCAGGAGCGATAGGCCGTGCCCCATCTGGCGTTGAGCGCGTCCAGCGAGGGGTAGCGCTTCTGCAGCCAGCGTCGGTAGCGCGCCTGACAGTGGTCGCTGAAGCAGACCTCATAGCGCCGGTGCCGCGAGGTGAGGAACGCTTCATCGGTGATTCCCACGCCGAAGAAGCCGAAGGGGCGCTGGCTCGCTGCCGCCTCGCGTGCCTTCTGGCGGTAGGCCTCGATCACCGCCGGGTCGCAGAGGCACCTCGGACGGATCCCCGTCTCGTTCCAGCCTGTCTCACGGAACCCCGCGGCGCCCATGTAGCCGCCTCCCAGCATGGCGTGCTCCGCGATCGCGTACGGGCTGATCGCAAACTCGGAGTTGAGGCCGAGGTCGCGCGTGCGCTCGCCGTAGTACTCCAGCTCCAGGGGGTGAGACATGCCGGGCGCCCAGGTGGTCGCCACGAAGTCTGCGGCGGCGCGCGCCGGGCCCACCTTCGGCCATGTGACGGCTACCCAGCGGCTGTCTTGCTCTTTCCCGCCAACCAGGATGCGCGCGAAGATCCGGTGGAGGACGGTGAGCGGCCGTGCCGGCCGCAGCGCCAGGGTAAAGCGGCTCTCGCCCCGGGAGAGCCGGCGCGAGATCGATTGCCGGCCAACCACCCTCCCGAAGGCATCGATGAGGCGTGCCTCCACTACCGCGTCGACCGGTGCATCGGCGGCACAGCGAAGCGTGGCCTGGGCCGGCTCGCCAATCCGATAGCTCTCGCTCGCTGTCTCCAGGGCGGAGATCCGGACAGCCTGGGGCCGCGCGACCGGGAAGCTGCCCCAGGCGATCACCTCGCCGGCCTGGTTGAGCGCCATCGCGTCCACCAGCACCGTACCGGCTGGGAGAGTCTCGGGGAGAGCCAACCTCGCGGTTCCATTCGCCGTGACCGGCACCGTAACGGGTGCCTGGCGGAGCAGGGGGCCATCGAAACGGAGCTCCCGACCGCTGCGCACGACGGCCCGGAGGCGCGATCCCGCGGGCGCATTGGCCACGCGGAAGCGGATCTCGCCAGGAGCCACCTCTGCCTGTAAGCGGGTGTTGCCCTCCCGGCCGGATGTCCAGACTAGCGCGCGCGACAGGAGCGAGAACCACCACTCCCAGTAGGCGCACTGTCGTGTTCGGTAGGCGGTGTAGTCCAGATCCTGGGGGAGAAGGCCCCACACGCGCCCCTTGTCCATCGGAAAGACCAGGCGCACCACGCGCCCTTTGCCCAGGGTGCCCGTCTGCACCGAGGTGAGGATCTTCTCGGGAACCAGATCCCACGGAATCCCTTCGCGCACGTAGTGGTTGGCGGCCACCTCCTTGAGGTTGCTGAGCGGCACGATCTTGCCCGTTTGCCCGAAGCCCTCCAGGACGACGAGTCCGGCGCCGGCCTCCACCTGCTGGCGGATCTCTTTCGCCAGTGCCTCGGGCACGCGGCTAGCCACCAGGTAGACGTGGTAGTCGCGATCCTTCAGCCGGTTGGCGATCCGCCGGGCTGTCTCCGAGATGAGCTCGCGGCCCTCATAGCCGGTATCCACCACGTCATAGTCGAGGTCGATGCGCTGGGCGAGCTCGGCAGCTTGCCGGAGGCCGCGAGTTGTGCGGAGGGTGATCAGCGTCTTCAGCGCCCCGCCCGCCAGGGGCGAAGCCCAGTCGAGATGCGGCGTGGCTGGTGGATCGGTGAGGGGCCGGTCGACCGGCTTCCAGGTGAGCGGCGTGAAGATCGGGCGATCCGGCGCTCCCTCGCGGAGCGAGACGTGGTCGTAGGAGACGGTGCCCTTGGTCTTGGCGACGTTATAGAGGTAGAGCCGGCAGGCCGGATCCGGGGCCGTGAAGAGGGCGACGTACTCCTCGTAGCGATCCGTGGCGTGGATGTTCCAGAGGATCTGCATCTCGCGGCGCGGCCGGTCGGGGCCATGCAGCAGGAGGGCGCCGGCCAGACCGCCCTCTACCGCTTTGCACGTCAGCGTGAGGGTATACTGCTTCCCCGGCTTCAGCCGGACGTCCTGGGTTGCCAGCACGTAGGTGCCCGGACGCGAGACGATTTCATAATCCCTGCTCTGGTACTCCTTCTCGCGCCAGAGCACCTGCCGTGGGGAGGTGCTCCAGCCGTCTGGCACTCCATCGCCGTTCGCGTCTTCATTGAAACCGGGGTTGCGGAGTAGCTCCTCGCCGACCTCCTGCGCCCCTGCCGGCGCCAAGAGCGCCATCAGGCCTATGATAAACGCCATCAGCACTCTCATCATAGCCCTCCTATCAAGGACCACAAGCCTCCATCGAGACAGCACCCCCTCGCGCGCCCTGCGCGCCGGCGCGAGGGTGGGAGCGACGGCCCGGCCCATCCGGGTATCTCACGAACGGTCCGAACTCCGGGCGAGAGCCGCCCGGTATTTCAATGGCGAGTCGGCCGTTCAGGCGATCTCCATCGGCACGCGCATCAGGTAGACGCGCACGGTATCCTCCCACACGAAACAGAGCTCGCCGCGCTCCTCATCCAGAATTCCATCCGGGTAGTTCAGGTTGGCGCGCGGGTTGGCATCCGAGACTAGGTCCACCTGCACCCGCCAGGTGCGCATATCGTCATCGCTCACCCAGAGAGAGAGGGGATTGCGCCCTCGCGGCGTGCCCTCTTCCAGGGGCACCGGGTTGTGTAGGAGAAAGATCCGGCCATCGTGCGCGCGGAGGAGGTTGACCTTGGCGGCGGGGTTTGGAATCTCGGTGCGCTCAGGCGGCTGCCACGTCTCGCCGGCATCGTCCGATTCGCTGCGCCAGAGCCGGCCGTCGCGCTGCGAGCGGATCAGCATCGCGACGCGACCATCAGAGAGCTCAACCACGCGCGGCTCGATCAGCCAGCCGTGGATGCCGCCTTTGAGGTAGCCGCGCAGGCGGAAGCTCTCGCCGCCATCGTCCGAGAGGAGCACGCCGCAGACGTAGCGGTGGTTGCGGTCGGCCCAGGCGCATGCCGCCTGATACCGCAGCCCCGTGTCGCTCCCATAGGGGAGTTCCACCTGGGAGAGCGCGCGCGTTCCGACCTGGCCAGGCGCCGGAGCGCGGCCCACCGAGGGCTCCGCCCATTCCGGGCCAATCAGCTCGGCCCAGCTCACCGGGAGGATCCAGCGCCCGGACGAGTGGATGATGCCCCGATTGACCCAGACGTTTTGGATTCCCCCGGGGATCGAGTGGGGGCCATCCCAGGTTTCGCCCCCATCGTGGCTTACCGCGCGGTAGCTGTGAAGCTGGCACATCCACGCGCCGGAGGCATAGGTCTGCAGGAAGGCATGCACCTCGCCTGAGGCCGGCGTGAACAGCTCGGTGGTGAAGAGGCCCCGCGTTGGATGCCGGAACTCGCCCCCGGGTGACCAGGTGTGACCTCCATCGCGGCTCCGGGCGATCATCGTAAAGTTGCCCTCATAGGGCTCGGTAAACCCGCCGGTGGTCCAGGTACAGAGGAGCTCGTCCGGCCCTACCTGGCGCAGGAGCGCCTCGCGAGTCCAGAGGCGGATGCCGGTATCGGCCCAGGGATACCCCTCGGGTCCGGGCCAGATCTCCACATTGGTGGCCTCAGGGTGGATGGTGCGCGAACTCTCAGGCATCGCGAGCTTCTCCGGATGCGGGACACAGGGAAACAGGATGGCCCCTAGCTTGCTGTGCGAGGCCGGCCTATTTCTCCCGCATCCTGATAGTGACCAGCCGCCAGCTACTCGTTGGATGGGTTCCAGGCACCATATTGCTTAGGCGCGGGCTTGCGCGCCTCCTGGATCACCTGCTCTGTCTTCAGCCACTTCACGTGGCCATCGGCATACGCGATGTTGACTCCGTGGAAGTGCCGGCCCGACCGGAAGTCCGCCCGGAGTGCTTCGCTGATGACATAGCCGCCCAGCTGTTCGGCCCCGGTGAGCCCCAGAATATCCCCAGTACCGGGAATGTACCAGAAGCTACCTGACGGCGAGGTGACATTCGAGGGCAGCATGAAGTAGGCGCCGCTGTCGAAGCAGAGGAGAGTGCTCGCCGGCGCGGCTAGCTCGGCTAGAGTGATGGGGGTGGTATCATGTCGCGTCATAATCAGGCGGTTACATCCGTAATGCCCGGAATAGGGCCTGCTGGTGTTTGAGCGGTTGCCTGAAGGGCACGTGAAGACGCCCAGGTTGTTGAAGTAAGGGTAAACGAGCTGTGGCCAGAATACGGTTCCGGCCCCCGATTCTTGATACCAGAAGCCCCCGGGTGGCGGCGAATCTAGCGGGAGTCCAGCCCGGTTGGCATACGGGAACCGCTCGTCGTAATCCTGCGCGTATTGCAGGATGCCCATCGCGAGTTGCTTCAGGTTACTCTGGCACGAGGCCTTGCGCGCGTTCTCGCGTGCGCGCGCGAAGACCGGGAAGAGGATCGCCGCCAGAATGGCGATGATGGCGATCACCACGAGAAGCTCGATCAGCGTGAAGCCTGGACGGTTCTTCTGACGAACAAACAGCATCTGTTTGCTCCTTCCAGTAGTATCCCGGATGAGATGCACCGCTGTGACTTGCGTGCCCGGGAGAAAATCTCGGTCGTAAAGTTCGGGGCAGAACTGGGCGGCTCCTGCCCGATAAGAAGCTGTTACTCTTGCCTTCCAGCGGGGCGCTCAGCGCGGGTCTGCCCGGCAGGAAGGGCCGGGCTAAAGCCGGGAGAGGGCGCCGGGCCCTGGGGCCGGGCACCCTCCCCGCGCCTGCCCCTCTCGCCCGCGATCCGATCGTGGGGCAGGGGCATCAATCTGGAGAGACAATCGCCTGTCTCTCCAGCGGTATGGCAGCCTGCTTCCGAGGGGTTATCCGCTCTCCGCCCGCTTGCCTTTCTCAATCAGCTCGCGGACACGCTGGCCGCCCTTCTGGCCGAGCTCCTCGTAGCCTTCGTGGCCCAGCTCTCGCTTTCGGGCCTCGCCTCCCAGGCGTCCGATCTCCTCGTAGCCCTCGTGCCCGAGTTGCTGCTTTCGGATCTCGCCGCCTCGCTTGCCCGCTTCGCGGACGGTGAGCTCGCCTTCTCGCTCCGCCATCCTCATCTCCTTTCGCAACGTGAACGCTGCAGGCGAGGAGATGGCTCCTCCGAGGCGCCTATACCCGGGGCGTTCCCGCACCAAACGCGGCGGTGCCGCTGCTTGACCCGCTCGCGAGCAACCCCTAGAATGGGAGTGGGGAGACGGCAACGGGCCCCATCCGGCGTTCGAATCCGGCGGGGCGAGGTGCTCCTGCCGGGGAGGATCGATGCGAGCAAAGTGGCTTCGAGGAGCGCGCGGAATGGCCATTCTGGCGCTCTGGATCGTGATGATGGGCCTCCTGGTCCAGCGCGAGCGCGAGGCGCGCCGGCCGGTGGATGCGCCACCGGTGGAGTGGCGCCAACCGACCGAGACCGTCGGCGCCGCGGGACCCGCGCGCGAGCAATGGATGGGGGTCTACCTCAATGGCACGAAGCTCGGCTATACGGTGACCCGCCGCCAGAAGCAGGATGGCATCCTGCGCATCGAGGCGAAGAGCCACCTTCTCCTGCCGCTCCAGGGCGAGATGCGCGCCGTGGAGACCGAGTCGCTGGTGGAGGTGGATGCGGCCCAATATATGCGCTCCTTCAGTTTCACCCTCGACTCTGAGATGCAGCAGATGCGCGTCACCGGTCACGTCGAGCCCGACAGGCTGGTTCTTCGCATCGAGAGCGGCGGGACGACGGCCACGCGCACGATCCCATTGGAGAAGCCGATCACGGTGCCGGATGCTCTGACGCCGATCCTGGCGGGTTCCGGGCGCCTGCGCGCGAACACCACCCACACCCTGGATCTCTTCGACCCGATGGCGCTTGCGCCTGCCAAGGCGATGGTGACCATCGGCCAGCCGGAGATGATCGAGGGCGTCGATGGGCCAATCCGCGTACTTCGGGCGGAGATCTCCTACAAGGGCTTCCGTACGACCGCCTGGGTGACCCCTGAGGGCGATACGTTGAAGGAAGAATCGGCGATGGGATGGACCATGGTCCGCCAGAACCGCGAGGATGCGATGAAGCCGCCCGAGGGAGACCCGCAAACGGACCTCGTCTACTCGGCGGCTGTGCCGACAAACAGGGTTCTGAAGAGCCCACGCCAGGTGAAGTTCCTGCGGGCAGAGCTGACCGGTGCCGATTTCTCCACGCTGTCGCTCGCGACAGAGCGACAGCAGGTAGAGGCCGCGGAGTCGGGGATTGTCGAGATTCGCCGGGAGGTGCCTGAAGCCGTGCGGGCGCCGCGGCTGCCGGTCACCGAACCGCAGATGAAGCCCTACCTTGCTCCAGACCTCCTGATTCAGTCTGACGACCCAGCGATCATCGAGACAGCGCGAAAGATTGTGGGCCGAGAAAGCGACTCCTGGAAGGCGGCGGTGCGCATCGCCCGATGGGTGCACCGAGAAGTGGAGAAGAGCCCCACGGTGAGCGTTCCCTCGGCGCTGGAGGTGCTACGCACCCGCAAGGGCGACTGCAACGAGCACACCGTTCTTTTCGTGGCGCTGGCGCGCGCGGCCGGCATCCCCGCCGAGATCGCCGTCGGGATCGTCTATCTGAACGATAGTTTCTTCTATCACGCCTGGCCGCGCGTCTGGGTCGGCCAGTGGGTGAGCATGGATCCCACCTTCGGCCAGGAGGTGGCCGATGCCACGCACATCGAATTGGTGCATGGCGGCCTCGACCGGCAGTCGGAGATCGTGCGCCTCATCGGCCGCCTGCGCGTGCGCATCATCAGAGCGGAGGAGTGAGCGTGCCGGAGTGGATGATTGAGATCGAGCATCTGCGCAAGGAGTTCGGCAACCTGGTCGCGGTAGAGGATCTCTGCCTGCGGATCCCGCCGGGCGAGTTCTTCGGGTTTCTGGGGCCCAACGGCTCGGGGAAGACGACGACCATCAAGCTCCTCACTGGGCTGCTGCGCCCCACGCGCGGCGTGGCCCGCATCGGGGGATTCGATATCCAAAAGGAGCACCTCGCAGCCAAGCGCCTGATCGGCTACGTGCCCGATACCCCCTACCTCTACGAGAAGCTCTCTGCGCGCGAGTTTCTCCGTCTCGTCGGTGATCTCTACCAGATTCCGGTCCAGACACTTGACCGGCGAATCACCGAGCTGCTGGAGCTGTTTGGGCTCGCTCACGTGGCCGACGGCCTGATTGAGGATTACTCTCACGGAATGCGCCAGAAGGCGGTGATGTGCGCCTGCCTCCTCCACGAGCCGAAGGCGATCATCATCGATGAGCCGATGGTCGGGCTCGATCCGCAGAGCGCCCACCTGGTCAAGACCGTCCTCCGCAAGCAGTGCGAGCAGGGGGCGTGCGTTTTCATGTCCACCCACACGCTCTCCCTGGCCGAGGATGTCTGCCACCGCGTCGCTATCATTCTCAAGGGCCGCGTGATTGCCGTGGGCACCGTGGACGAGCTGAAGCGCGAATACGGCGGTCACAGCGACCTGGAAGACCTCTTCCTCGATCTGACCGGACGTGACGTCGGCGCGTGATGGAATCCGCAGATGACACTGGATTGACCAGCTTCAGGATGATGCCGCGTGTAGGCAATGCCTCCACCGGCATAGCTGGTTTGTTCTTCGAGGTTCACCAGGCCCCGGGTTGCCCCTCTCGCGATTAGATACTAGATTCCCACGGCCAGGCCGGTTGCGCGAGGGTCTACGACGCCCGTGAAAAGCCCCGAGTCGGGATCGCGCATCAGGGCAAAGAGCGCGCCCGCCTCGCCAGATTCCAGCAGGTAGCCGACGGCGCGCAGGTAGTCACTCGCGGGCCGCGGCAGCCCGGGATCCACGCAGAGCGTGAGAGAGCCGTCCGTATGCAGGCGGGGCAGGCAGAGAGAGTCGTCGACCGGATGCCGGAGCGCGCAGTAGTGGAGCAGTGCCTGCACCACGGCGCTGGCGGCCTTGCGCCCGCCGATCCCCCCGAGTAGCAGGAGGGGGCACTCCTCCTTCATGACCAGCGTGGGGCACGCCGGATAGAGCGGGCGTTTTCGCGGCCCCACGGAGTTGGGCCGGCCCGGCGCCCGTTCGAAATAGCCCATTCCTCCCGCCACGAGCGTGCCGCCGCCCGGCACGGAGAGCCCGGAACCGAATGGGTTGCCGTGTGTCAGCGTCAGCGCGGCCAGGTTGCCCTCCGGATCCGCGACGGCGATATGCACGGTGCCTCCCGGGAGACCGATGACCTCCGGGCCGTGCAACACGCTGGCCGTGTGAACGAGATGCTCGATCCGATGGCGCATCCGGGTCGTGTGCTCGTCGGAAAGGATGCGGTCCAGGGCGATGGCCGTCTCCGTGGGATCTCCTAGACGGGTGAGCTGATCGGCCCATGTGGATTGCAGAGCGAGCGCCACCGCGTGGTAGTAGGGAAGCTTTTCGCTCCAGAGCCGGGCGAGGTCGAGCCCGTCGAGCGTCTTGATGGCCTGGGCCAACACCGCTCCCCCGGTGGGCAGCGGCGAGGTATGGATCGTGTAGGCCCCGAAGGAGAGCGAGAGCGGCTCCGTCTCTCGGGGCGTGTAGTCGGCCAGGTCGTCGAGGGTCAATACGCCACCGCTCGCCTGCACGTGCGCGACGAGGTCCGCCGCGGCCTCTCCCCGGTAGAGCGAGTCCAAGCCCTCGGCGGCGAGGCGTTCCAGGAGGCGGGCGAGCGCCTCATTGGTGATCAGGCTTCCCAGTCGCGGTGCCTGGCCATCCGGAAGGAGCCATTCGGCCGTGTGCGGGAACCGTTCGATCCTCTCACGGTGGGCGAGGAGGTCGGCCACATACCCGGGAGAGGCCGGGAAGCCCTCGCGCGCCAGGCGCACCGCGGGCGCGACCAGCTGCGCCAGTGGACGCGAGCCGTACGCGGCGACTGCGCGGGTCAAGCCGGCCACGGTTCCTGGCACCATCACCGCGCGCGCGCCCATCGGAAAGGCGTCCTCTCCAGCGGCGAGCAGCCAGCCGGGCGTGACACCCGCGGGCGACATGGCGCCAAACTCCAGGCAGGCGACCCGTTTTTGAGCGGCGAGGTAGGTGATCAGCGCGCCGCCGAAGCCGGCCACGCCGCATTGCGCGGGCGCAACCACCCCCGCCGCCAGCGCCGTCGCCACCGCGGCATCCACGGCGTTGCCCCCCGATTGAAGCGTCTCAATCCCGGCGGCGACGGCCTGGCCTGGCCCGATCACCATCGCCGATGTGGCATGTACCTCGATCGCGTTCATGCCTCCCCTGGAGCATACTTACCCTTTCGCCTGGACCAACCCACATGCAGGCGGCCTCCCGTGGCGCCCGGACGCAATCCACCGAGAACACACTTCCGGCGCCCGGCGCACGCCAGGAACGGCGGCGACGGCGCCGAACCTCCCAGTGGCGCGAGATCGCATCGCGGGTGATACCAGCGCGCCTGGGTAGGTTGCGCGTTTCAACCCGAGGGCACTTCACAGGCCCGGGGGAAGAGGGAGCGGCTTTGGCAGAGAGAGAAGAGCAGGGAGCGGTGGTACTGCCGGATCGTCCGGCGGAGGAGTTGATCCGCGAGGGCGCGGAGAGTTTGGGCATCCCGGTGGGGCCCGGAGAGTTGGGGCAGTACGCCGCGTATGTGCGCGAGCTCCTCGATTGGAACCAGCGCATGAACCTGACGGCGGTGACCGACGCGCGCGAGATCGCTGTCAAGCATATCCTCGATTCCCTCACCTGCTTCCTCGCTGTCTCGGCTGGCAAGGGTGTGCGCGTGCTCGATATCGGCACAGGCGCCGGCTTCCCCGGAATGGTGCTGAAGATACACGCCCCGGAGACGCCGCTCACCCTCCTCGATAGCACGCGCAAGAAGCTCGACTTCCTGGAGCACTTGGCGAAGGCGCTGGGTCTCTCCGGCGTGGAGACGCTGCACGCCCGCGCCGAGGATGCCGGGCGCGACCGGCGCTACCGCGAGCGGTTTGACCTGGTGACGGCGCGCGCCGTGGCTGAGTTGCGCGTGCTCCTGGAGCTGTGCCTCCCCTTTGTGCGCGTCGGCGGCCTCTTCCTCGCCATGAAAGGACCCCGCGGAGATGAGGAAGTGGGGCCCGCGAAGCGCGCTCTCTCCTTGCTGGGCGGGGAGATCGAGCGCGTGATTCCCTTCTCGCTCCCCTTCGGGGCCGGCGAGCGTCGCCTCATCCTGGTGCGCAAGCGCCGGCCAACGCCCGCAGCCTATCCGCGCAAGGCCGGCACGCCCTCGCGCGCGCCACTCTAGCGTGCGCCTGGGGTTATCCCAGCGCGCGCTCTCGTGGCTCGGGGGCGCGCCAATAGCCGAGGATGGCCAGTCCTGCCAGGATGGCGCCGGCAACGAAGACCGCGTGGTAGCCAGCCGTCTGCGCCAGGCCGCCTGCGAGGAGCGGGGCAAGCGCGCTTGCCGGCATCGTGCAGGACGAATGGACAGCCACGTAGGCGGGTGCTTTCGCGCCCGGGCCATACTCCAGGATGATATTCGCTACGGCAAATCCCATCCCAGGCGAGGCGGCGGCGTTTAGCGCGAAAACCAGGTAGAACCACCCTAGCGAGGGCGCGAGCAGCGCGACGAGCAGGCCCATCCCGGCGAGGATCGCGGAGCCCAGAACGACCCGGCGGTTGCCCGTG
>LFRM01050447.1_pt1 | contig 16561 bp, 14 predicted proteins | sample 618341 | NCBI WGS metagenome assembly LFRM01 (sample SAMN03654438, study PRJNA283298) | anaerobic digester metagenome | isolation source: pool of bioreactors CSTR01a, CSTR02a, and CSTR03a thermophilic anaerobic... | place: Denmark: Kgs. Lyngby | collected 2014-05-21 | reverse complement strand
AGATCTATATGAAAAGAGGGGAGTTATTTTGAAGAAAAAATTAATTAATATGCTCGTTAAAATGCCAGAAGGCTTTCAAAAATTTGTAGCTAGAAAATATATGGACAGCGTTTTTAAAAACAAAGTAGAACTTAAGGTTAATGGAGAAGAAAATCTTCCAAAGAAAAATGAACCTATAATTTTTATATGTAACCATTTAAGTAACATAGATGGTCCTACCCTTGATAGGGTAATTGGACAGTATGATCCTATATACGTAGCAGGTCAGAAGCTTTCAGGAGATAATCTGACTAAACTTTTTATTGGAATTTATAGAAACGAAACTATTAAGCCAGATACACCAGACAAAGGGGCCATGAAAAGAATAATAAAAAGCCTAAAAGATGGAGAGAGCATAGTAATATTCCCAGAAGGAACAAGGTCTAGAAGTGGGCAGATGATTGAAGGTAAAAGAGGAATTATGTTAATTGCAAGGCTTTCAAAGGCAAAAATTGTCCCTATTGCAATGCATGGAAATGAAAAAATACTTCCAATAAGTAAATCAGGAGATATGAGTAGTGAAAGCATTAATGAAGGGACTATTAATATTAATATAGGAAAACCCTTTTATGTAAGAGAAAGAAGAAAAAATGAAACAAAAAATGATTATGATATAGACGTAATGGATGAGATAATGAAAAGTATAGCAAATATGTTACCAGAGACTTATAGAGGTTTTTACAAATAAACGCGCTGAAAGGACTAGTTAATGAATAAAAAAAATACTGAAATTATTGAGACTTTAAGAGACATGTATCCAGATGCTCAGATAGAGCTTGTTCATGATAATCCTCTTCAACTTCTCGTTGCAACAATCTTATCTGCCCAGGCAACAGATAAAAAGGTAAATGAAGTTACAGGAGAAATGTTTAAAAAGTATAAAACTTTAGATGATTTTCTAACTTTTACCTACGATGAACTTGTAGATTACATAAAAGTTATAGGTCTTTATAAAAGTAAAGGTAGAAACCTTATAAAAACTTTTAAAATGCTTAGAGATGACTTTGACGGAGAGGTGCCAGGAGATATGGAGAGTCTTATAAAGCTTCCAGGAGTTGGTAGAAAAACTGCAAATGTTGTGCTGTCAACAGCATTTAATATTCCATCCATTGCCGTAGATACTCATGTATTTAGAATTACAAATAGACTTGGAATAGTGAATGAGAAAAATGTTGAGGCGACAGAAAGAGCCTTAATGAAAAAACTAGATAGGGATATTTGGATAGAGGCCCATCATCTCTTTATATTTCACGGAAGAAATCTATGTACAGCAAGGTCTCCCCAGTGCGGCATTTGTCCCTTAAATACTATTTGCACTTACTACAAGAAAAACAAATCAAAGTTAATAACAAAATAAGTTTAAGCAGCCAGTCATTCAAACTATTATATAATAAGTAAAATGTATCTAATAAGAAATGATTATCCTAAAATAGCTATTTATTAAAAGGGAGAAAACATATATTTATAAATGCTTGTAGGCATTGATAGGTGTAGAAAGATACTAGCAAGTATTAAAAGTAGGTATTAAAGATAGATATTAAACGTATATATTAAACGTATATATTAAAGATAGAGTTAGTGGATATTTTAATATCTAAAAAAATAATATGTATATAAAATAAAAGATAAGTTAAGGAGAAAGATATGAAAATTGGAGTTATTATGGGAGGAATTTCCACAGAAAGGGAAGTATCTTTATCATCTGGAAAAGAGATAATGGATAATATTGATAGAAGTAAATATGAAGTTAAACAAGTAATAATTGATAAGAAAGATGATATTATAGAAAAAACTAAGGATATTGATTTTGCGCTTCTTGCCCTTCACGGCAAATATGGTGAAGATGGTAATGTTCAGGCTATACTTGAGAGCCTAGATATTCCCTATTCTGGCTGCGATATGCTGTCTAGTGCTATATCAATGAATAAAGATATAAGTAAGGCTGTGCTTAAAAGTAGGGACATAAGAACTGCCCCTTGGATAATATATGGGGTGGGTGATGAGGTTTTAGAAAAAGATATAAAGAGCCTTGGATACCCAGTAGTATCAAAACCTAATAGCGGTGGATCATCGGTTGCTACCTATATATGCAGTAATTTTGAGGAAGTTAAGGATGCTGTAAAAGATGGACTAAACTATGATAATGAAGTTATGGTTGAAAAGTTTATTGGCGGAGACGAAGTGACCGTTCCTATACTGGACGGAGAGGTTCTACCTACTTTAATAATAAAGCCTCAAATGGGAGGATTTTTTGACTATGAATCCAAATATCAAGCAGGAGGAGCAACTGAAGAGATAATAGTTTTTGAAGAAAATCTTCAGAGTGAAATAGATAAACTAGCCCTTGATACATATAATGCATTAAAGTGCAGCGTTTACTCTAGAGTAGACTTAATAATTAAAGATAAGGTTCCTTATGTACTAGAGATAAATACTCTTCCAGGCATGACTAAAACGTCTTTATTTCCAAAATCAGCATCTCATGTAGGAATAAGTTTTTCTGGACTTATAGATAGGATTATAGAAGTATCCCTCAGAGAAAGAAGCGCCGAGTAAAGATAAAGAAAGCTGAAAATATAAGAAAAAAATAGTAAAATATAAAAAAAATAGTAAAATAAAAATTTAAATATACCATCAGTTTAAAAGAGTAAAAAAATCTCTCTACTTACTCTAAACTGGTGGTATTTTTTTGTAAAATTAATAAGAATTTAATATGATTTTTTTTTATACATGATACTTGTGAATAGACTTTACATGAAAACCCATAGATATGTACTCGGTGTGAATATTATACACAAAAGGTACACATAAGGTTAATAAAAAGTTAAGACAGGTCTTTTTTTCGTTTACTTTATTATCCATATGATAAGATAAAAAATATTAATAGTTAGAAAAGTATAAAAAAAAGAAAATGGAGAAGGAGAAAATATGAATAATAAGATAAAGAATATAATCTCTTTTCTATTTGTTTTATTTATTGGACTTGGAGTTGTTCCAACAGATAAAGCATTAGCAGAAGAAAGTGAGAAACATATTATCTTTGCAGATGCAGGCTGGGATAGCGCAAGATTTCATAATGCTATGGCAGGGCTTGTAGCAGAGGAAGTTTTTGGTTATACCTTTGAAGAGCTAACAGGAGGTACAACAATACTTCATGAAGGGCTTTTAAGTGGTGAGATTGATGTTCATATGGAAGTTTGGACAGATAATATAGCTTCCTATATGAGAGATATAGAAGAAAATAAACTTGTAGAACTTGGAACTAATTTTGATGATAACAATCAAGGCATTTATGTTCCAAGATATGTAGTTGAGGGGGACCCGGAAAGAGGCATAGAGCCAATGGCACCGGACCTTAAAACTGTTAAAGATTTAAAAAAATATAGCGATGTGTTTCAGGACGAAGAAAAACCTGAAATGGGTAGACTATACGGATCTATTCCTGGGTGGGAAGTAGATAAGATTATGTTTAATAAATACAATGCCTACGGCCTTGATAGTAACTTTGTTTATTTTAGGCCAGGATCTGAGGCATCTCTTGGAGCAAGTATTTCAAATGCCTATGAAAAAGGAGAACCAATAGCGGCTTATTACTGGGAGCCTACGTGGCTTACAGGAAAATATGACATGGTATTACTTGAAGACGATCCATACGATCCGGATAAATATAAGGATGGTATAGGGGAGCTACCTTCAGTTGATGTTGTTATAGGGGCATCAAATGAGTTTAATGACAATAATCCTGAGTTTGTAGAGTTTTTAAAGAAATATGAAACATCAAGTGCATTGACATCAGAGGCCCTAGCATATATGCAGGACACCGGAGCAGATTATAAAGAAACTGCAGTTTGGTTTATAAATCAAAACCCAGACCTTGTTAGAAGCTGGCTTTCAGAGGAAAACGGAGACAAACTTTTTACTGACCTTGGAATTGGTGCAGAGGCTAAAAAGAGTTATTTTAAAGAATTCCCTTTTACTTTTGATGTAAACCTTAATGCAATAGATGATTCTATAAGAAATTTTAGTGAAAAGTATGATGGATTCTTTTCTAAAATAAGGCAGGGACTTATTGGGCAAATTAATTTTACAGAAAATGTACTTAATTTTATTCCTTGGTTTGTTTTTATAATCCTTGTTTTTATTCTTGGATATAAAACATCAAGTTTACTTACTGGAATTTTATACGCAGCCCTACTGAGTTTCATAGGATTTATGGGATACTGGACTATGATGACAGAGACCTTATCAATTGTTATAACATCTGTAATTATTTCCCTGGTACTTGGTTTTCCAATTGGAATACTAGTCTCGAAAGGCGAAAGAGCAGATACAATAATGAGACCTATTCTTGACACTATGCAGACTATGCCGGTATTTGTATACTTGATTCCAGCATTACTATTTTTTGGGCTTGGAAAAGCGCCAGCAGTAATTGCAACAACAATATACTCTATAGTTCCAATGATAAGAATGACAAGCCACGGGATAAAGCAAATAGATGAAGAGGTTATTGAGGCTTCTAAGGCTTTTGGATCTACTTATATGCAGTCACTAATTAAAGTGATGATTCCTCAGGCCCTTCCTACAATACTGACAGGAGTAAATCAAACTATAATGATGGCTATGGCCATGGTAGTTACAACTTCTATGATTGGTGCAGGTGGTCTTGGAATGGAAGTACTAAACAGTGTTAACAGAATTGAAATAGGTAGAGGAATAGTATCAGGAACATCAGTTGTTATAGTTGCTATACTCCTAGATAGATTATCCCAGGCATGGTTTACAGATAAGGAGGATAATGGAATTGAAAGCTAATGGTAAAAACTTAAATAAAACTTTAATTGAAGTTATAGGTGTTTCAAAGCTTTACGGAGCAAATAAAAGCGATGCTGAAAAACTTATGGCTAAGGGTAAAGGAAAAGATTTTATATATGAAAAAACAGGAACGACTGTTGCTTTAAATAACGTTAATATGACAGTTAAAAAAGGTGAGATATTTGTTATTATTGGACTTTCAGGTTCTGGTAAGTCAACTCTTGTTAGGTGCTTTAATATGCTTAACAAACCAACAAGAGGTGAAGTTCATTATGATGGAAAAAATATTTCAAATTATAATAAAAAAGAGCTAAGAGATTTTAGGCGTGAGAAAATGTCGATGGTATTTCAGAACTTTGGACTTATGTCTCATAAAGATGTTATATCAAATGTATCTTATGGACTTGAGGTAAAAAATGTTCCAAAAGATGTGAGAGAAAAGAAATCTCAAGAGGTAATTGATATGGTTGGCCTCCACGGCCAGGAGAATCAGCTTATAGACAGTCTTTCGGGTGGTATGATGCAAAGGGTAGGTATAGCAAGAGCCCTTGCTAACGACCCGGAGGTCCTTCTTATGGACGAGCCCTTTTCAGCCCTAGATCCTTTAGTTAGAAAAGATATGCAGTTTGAACTTTTATCTATTCATAGGAAACTAGAGAAAACAATAATATTTATAACACACGATATAAATGAAGCATTTAAAATTGGAGATAGGATTGCAATAATGAAAGACGGAGAGGTTATTCAAATTGATACTCCAGAGGGCATGTCTAGTAATCCAAAAAATGATTATGTTAGAGACTTTATAGATGATGCGGATATGACAAAAGTTTTGACTCTTAAAAATATAATGATTACTCCAAATTCTCTTGTAAAACTGAGCGACAAGGTAACGTATGCTATAAGAGAAATGAGAAGAAATGGTGTATCAAGTGCTTTTGTTGTAGGAGATAAACTTGAAATTATAGGAGTCCTTACAATAGAAGATGCTATGAAGGCAAGAGACAATAATGAGCCTATGGATGACTATATAGTGCGTGATATACTAACGGCTTCTCCAGAGGACTTAATATCAGATATTATTCCAATGGCAACTGAGGCAAGGTTCCCTATAGCAGTTGTGGATGAAAATAATAAATTAAAAGGTATTGCAGCAAAGGCCCAGGTTCTTAGTAGTTTATATTAAAAAAGGTACCTTCTATAATTACGGAAGAAAACAATTTAAAATATGAACTTTAAATATGAAATAAAAAATGAAAAACATAAAATAAATGCTAATCAGGTTAAATCAGCCCGATTAGCATTTATATCTTTTATAAAAGAATATAATTATAAATTAAATTGTACGTAGCTACAATAGAGTCCATATGAGTTCTTTCATATCCATGGGATGCAAATACTCCAGGGCCAATAAGGCCTGACTTTATGTCGTAGCCAGCATTAAGGGCAGCAGAAGCATCTGATCCATAGTGAGGATATATATCTACTGCAAAGGGAATATCGTTATCCTTACATATTTTTATCATTTTCTCTTTGATATCAAAGTCATAAGGACCAGAGCTATCCTTTACGCAGATATTTACTTTAAATTCAGAGCTATTTTGATTGTTACCAGGAGCCCCCATATCTACTGCAATAAATTCTTTTGTATTAGTTGGAATAGCAGCTTTTGCCCCATGACCAACTTCTTCATAGTTAGATATAAAAAAGTGAATTGTATTGTTTAAAGTTTTACCTTTTAAATTTTTCATTATCTCAAGAAGTACAGATACACTAGCCTTATCATCTAAATATCTTGATTTAATAAATCCATTGTCTAAAGCCTTAAGTTTCGGATCAATAAATATAAAGTCTCCAATATCTATCCCAAGATTTAAAACATCTTCTTTGGATGATACTCTCTCATCTAAGATTACTTCCATAGTTGTCTGTTCTCTTTTAAGTTCTCTAGCCTTATTTCCATCTATATGGACAGAGGGCATAGTTGTCTGAACTGTTCCTGAGATTTTCTTGCCAGTTGATGTTCTAACCATGCAGTTTTCACTTTCAAGGGTGTTATACATATATCCACCAAGAAGAGTAAATTCTAAAGAGCCAGAAGGTTTAATTTTTTTAACCATAGCGCCTAGGGTATCAACATGACCTGAGAATAAAATAGCATCTGAATCATTTGTTCCCTTAAAAGTAACCAAAAAAGATCCTTTAACTGTCTCTGTGTAGGGAATTTCATTTCCCTCAAAAAAAGATTTTAAAAATACATTGATGTCCCTGTGATAACCAGTTGGACTTTGAATACTTATCAGGTTTTCCAAGTTTTCCTTTAAATTTGTTTGTAAATTTGACATATTTAATCATCTCCTAAATTCTCAGTATATTATAACATTAATTGATATTTTATATTAACATTCTGCAAAACACTTGATAATTATTATTATATGATAGATAATGCTTTAGATAATAAATGTTTTATTGTAATACATTTGTAGAAAGTATTAGACGCAAAAATGTTATAATAAAAACTACTAATAGAACTTGGAATTATTTTGTTTTACATTTATAAATTAAAATTTGGAGTTGAAGAAAATGACAAATAAAAAGAAATATTCACTTATAGCTTTAATAGTAATAGTTCTTCTTGGGGGAGCTTTTTTTACATATGACGTACTAGCACTTGAAAAAGAAAAGAGCCATGCGGCTGAGGCTTATGATGCAGCAGTAGATGCTTCCTTAGAGGCTCAAAGAGAGATTGATGAAAAGATAATAAACGACTGGGAAGATAAAGTTTATCCTGGGGTTACTATCCTTGATGTAGATTTTTCTGGAGATACTAAAGAAGATGCCAAAGCGAAAATAGACAGCAAAATTAAACCCCTTATAGAAGAGAACTCAGTTAAGGTAAATGCAGCAGAGGAAGAGTTTAATCTTTTATACAAAGATTTAGAGTTAAATTTAGACTCAGATAAAATAGTGGATGATGCTTTAAGTGTTGGAAAAGACTTAGACTTTGATGAGAAGATAAAAAGAATAGAAGCTAAGGAGTATGTAGAGGCGGATGATATTTCTGTAACTTACACTTTTAATGAAGAAAAGTTAGATGGCTTTGTTAAAGAAATTGAATCTAAAGTAAATCAAAGCGAAAAAAATGCAACTATAAAAGTTTCTGGTGGAAGCTTTAATGTTACAGCAGAAAAAGATGGAAGAGCCTTAAAGGCCGATGAAACTAAAGCAGAGATTAAAGAGGCTGTTTTAGATCTTGAAAAAGAGAATCCTGAAATAGAAGCGGAAGTTGTAGTGACAAAACCAAAAGTAAAGGCAGAGGATTTAAATAAAGTTAATGGAGTTCTTTCAAGTTATAAAACTAGCTATGGAAACTCTACATCTGGAAGAATTAATAACATAGGAATTGCAGCAAGTAAAATATCTCAAAGCGTTATAATGCCAGGAGAAGTTTTCAGTTATAATGAGGCCCTTGGAAGTATTACAACATCTAACGGTTTTCAAAACGCAGGAGTTATTAAGGGAAATAAAATAGAGGATGGAATTGGTGGAGGAATTTGCCAGGTTTCTAGTACTCTTTATCAGGCGGCAGTTCACTCTGGAGTTGGAATAGCCCAGAGAAGAAACCACAGCATGAAAGTTTTCTACCTGGATGCAGGTCTCGACGCTGTTGTATATAGCCCGAGCCTAGATCTTAAACTTAAAAATAATTATAGTTCACCAATAGTTATCCATTCATATTCTGGTGGGGGAACTATAAATGTTGTAATATATGGTAATACAAGTGATATGGGTGGCAAAAGTTATAGAGTGTATAGCAAAGTAAACTCAGTTAATAAGCCAACTACAACTAGAAGAGCAAATGCTAGCATGTATGAGGGAACTCAAGAAGTAGTTGTACCACCAGTAACAGGATATACATCTACTACTTATAGAGATATTGTTCAGGGCGGGAAAGTTATCAAAACTGAAGTATTATCTAATGACAGTTACAAAAGAGTTGATGGAATAGTAGAGTATGGAACAAAAAAGAGAGAAGCAGCACCGGCGCCAGCGCCTGTAGCACCTGCACCAGAAGAGCCAGCAGTTGATCCGGATCCAGCACCATAAATATCAATTTAAATTGTAATATAAAAAGATAAAAGATGAAATATAAAAGTTAAGTATAAATTAACTAAGAATCAATAGGAAAAATTCTCGTGAGTGAAATTAAAAATTAAAAAAAGAACCAAAAACATATTAGTTGAAAGATATATAATTTCTAATTTCCGACTTGATTTTAACCTAATTGGCTATTAAAAATAAAACTATAAATATAAAAGTTCATTGTAAAGTTCATCTTAGTTGATGAACTTTTTATTTTTAGATGTTATTATTAAGGAAATGAAAATTATAGGAGATTTTATGAATATAGTAGATAAAGTTGTAGATAATATAAAAATAATTATAAAAGGAAAAGATGATACTTTATACGAAATACTTAAAGGAGTAATAGCCGGTGGACATATATTAATTGAAGACGTTCCAGGGGTGGGTAAGACATCTATTGCAGAGGCCCTTTCTAAGAGTTTTGATGTTAAATACTCAAGAATGCAGTTTACTCCAGACCTTTTGCCTACAGATATTTTAGGAGTTTCAATTTACAATCCAAAGACTATGGACTTTGAGTTTAGAAAAGGACCCATCTTTTCAAATATAGTTCTTGTAGATGAAATAAATAGGGCATCACCAAAAACCCAGGCAGCACTTCTTGAGGCTATGGAAGAAAACAGAGTTTCAGAGGGACTTACAAGTTACGATTTAGATGAGCCCTTCATTGTTCTTGCAACTCAAAACCCTATTGAAAGTGAAGGAGTTTTTATTCTTCCAGAGGCGGAGCTAGACAGGTTTATTATTTCTATAGAGATAGGCTATCCAGACCTTAAAAGTGAAATTGAAATGCTAAAGTCTAGTAAAAAAGGAAAACTTTTGAAAAATGTTGCCTCTAAAGAAGACTTAATTAAGGTCCAAAGTGAAGTTATGGATATTTACGTATCTGATGATATACATAGCTATATAGTAAGGCTTTCAAGAGAAACAAGAAAATATGAGGAAATAAAAATTGGAATTAGTCCAAGGGGTACCCTTGCCCTTTTAAACCTAAGTAAGGCAAGTGCATATATAAAAGGAAGAGAATATGTTATTCCTGAGGATGTAAGAGAAAATGTTAAAAATGCTTTCAGCCATAGGATTATTCTTTCTGACAGAATTCTTGACAGTAAAAAGAAAAGAGATGAGATCTTAACTAAGATAATAGAAAGAGTTAGTATAGAAAATTTAGATGTGATCTGAAATGATAGTTGATCTAGTATATATATTTCTATTAACTTTATCATATATATTTAAATATTTTGTTGGAGGTCCTATTTTTAGAGCTGTTTTTTATACAATGCTTATAGCCTTATTTATATCCTTATTTTATATAATCTGTTTTTTGAAAAATATTGATATCGAGGTATCTCTAGACGATAATAATTTTAGAGTTTTTAAAGATATAAATTTTAAGATAAAAGTTACAAACAGAGGTATTTTATTTGCACCATTTATTAAAATTATAGATGAAAGTAAAGCTATTGATCTGTTCGGAGTAAAAGGAAAAGACGAGACTGTTTATAATATAGAAAAATATTTTGATAAAAGAGGGAAATACGAAAAGAAAAAGTTTGAAATACTTGTAAAAGATCCATTTAATATATTTACATTTAAGAAGAATGCAGAGTCGCCTGAAATTATTATATATCCTATGAGATATGATAATTTAGAGAGATTTGTATCTAAAGATAATAAACTAAATCTAGGCTACCTTAAATATTCTAATCTTTATGATATTGAAAATATTAGAAAGTACAATCTTGGAGATGATTTTAGAAGAATAAACTGGAGTATTTTTGCTAAAACCGGAGATATGTATATTGTAGAAAGTAGCCAAGATAGTTTTAAAAATGTGGTTATAGTAACAGATATGAACTTAGAAAATAATATATATAAAGTAGAGGATTTAAACATTAGTATTAATTCTACTGATAATAATCCTAAAGATAATGAGCCCAAAGATATCTATAGGAATCCGAGAGATGTCTATGGAACGAGCGGTGTAATTAAAAGTAGAAAACTGAATTTCACTAGGGACTTAGTAGACATAGCAAAGGAAGATATTTTAAATCAAACTGTAGAGGAGCATCTAGTTGGCTTTTCAATTAGCCTATCAGATTACCTTTTAAAAAAGGGTATCACTCATAAAGTTGAAACTAACAATAAGACCTTTAAAAGTTTAAATATGAAAAATAAAGCTGATATACAACACCTTGAGGACTATATGCTTGGAAATTATTCAGAAGGGGATATACCTTTAAATGAATACTTAGAGGCTAAAAATAAAAGCCTTAAAGGCTATAAATTTATTATGCTTGTAGTATTGGATCTTAAAAAACTGAACCTAGACATGATATCTAAAATATATAAACATTCAAATATAATTATTTTTACTTTTAAAAGAGATGAGATTAGAGGAGATAGTCTAGATAAGAATATTACTATTTACGATATAGGAGAAATAGTCAATGAAAATTAAAAGTCAGAAAATAGGTTATATAATTCTCAGCATAATAAATGTCTTTGTATTTACTGTAGCAATAAAAAACTTTTACGGAATTGTATATTTTACTTTTAAAGACATTATAGTAAATATTTTTGTTGCCTTACTTTTATGCTTTGGAATATATCTTTCAGTTAAAGGTAAAGAAAAGATACATAAGGTACTCGGGCTTATAATTACTGTTGTAGCTATCAACTTCTTTTATCTAATACTTAGGCCTTATGGTATAGACTTTTTTACAAATCAGATTAATAAAATTAATTTAGAAATAAGTAGAGGAAATAAACTTGAGTATTTTCTTTTCAAAGATATATTTGTAGTTATTTCTCTCGCACTAACACTCATTTCAATGATAAGCCTTTATATTTTTCCTTTTAATATATTAATACTAGATTTTATATTAATTATATTTCTTCAGGTTGCTGATTTTGATACCTTAAGTACGAATTATATTTTTAATTTTACATATATAATACTTCTAAGCATAATATTTTATCGGAATAAATCTCCTATCTATGATAATGATATAAGATATGATAGTAAAATAAGAAGTAGCCTTCAGGTAATAGCATTAAGCATTATAATCTTTATTTCATTAAGTTTTATTAATTTAAATAAAGAAGAAAAATATCTTTTAAATATGAAATCCTATATAAGTGATGTAGTAGGCGGGAATAAATATATCGCAGGCTACGACATAACAGAGCAGTTTGGATTAAAACAAACAGGCTTTTCTGACTCAGAGGCAAGGCTAGGTGGAAATATAAGTGTTGATAATACTATTTCCCTCAGAGTGAATGCTAACTCGCCTTTATATCTTAGGGGATCTGTTAAATATAAGTATCTTGGAGACTCATGGGAAAGATACGACCTAGCTGTTGAAGACAATAAGGCGCCTCTTGATATAAATAATCAAAATCTTAGCGAAGCAATTATTTTTCCAGAATATAAATTTACATCAGCCCTTTTTAATACTATAGATACAAAAGATGTGGTTTTATTTGATGCCAGCGATAGAGTTTTAAAAGATAAAGATGTAAACCTATATTTTTTAAAAGAAAAGCATGACCTTCCTTATAAGGTGCTTTATAGTCCAGAGATAGGTATAAGTAGTATAGGTGATATAAGTAGTGAAGAGAAAAGTGAAAACCAAGAGACAGGAAGAAAGTTAAATCCAAATAGAACTGAGAACATAACAGAAAGGACTAAAGAATTTGCTTTAAGCCTTGTTACTGATGATATGTCAGATATTGAGAAGGCAGAGGCTATAGAGAGTCACCTTAAAACGAACTACAAGTACTCACTCACCCCAGGAGACTTAGAAACGGGAGAGGACTTTGTAGAAAATTTTTTATATGAAAATAAAGAAGGCTACTGCGTTCACTTTGCGACAAGTCTCACTGTACTTTTAAACTCACTTGATATAGAAGCTAGGTATGTAGAAGGATTTAAAATGAGCAGGGAAGTTATAGATGGAACTTATATAGTTAGGAATAGTGACGCCCATGCTTGGACAGAAGTTTTACTGGACAAAGAAAATAATATTTGGAAAACTTTTGACTCAACTGCAACAATAAGAGAATATAGTGAGGAAACTAGGGTAGAAAATGAAGAAGTTTTAGATGATGAAAGTCTAAACTTAGATGAACCAAATCTAGATAATATAGAAGATGGAGATGTTGAAAAAGGTCCAGATGATTCTATGGAAGGTCCTGTTGAAGACATAGAAAAACCATTAATGATAAGGCTCAGAGATAAACTAAATAGAAAAATAGGATTTAAGGATTTTGGAATATTAAGTTTGGTAATTATATCTTTATTTTTACTCTTAAACTATATTACAAGAAATATGACTCTAAAGAGAGTTATAAAGTCTAATAGTATTGATTTAAAGATATTTGTATATATGACGATGCTTCAAGATCTTTATGGAGATAAAAAAACCCATGAAACTCTAAAAGACTATAAATATAAGATAGAAGATAAAGACATAAGAAAAGAGTTTGAAAGCCTAATAGATTCTTATTACTTAAAACATTACTCTGATAATGAAGTTAAAGTTGAAAGTGATAAAATTTTTTATACACTATTACTCACTCAATATAAGAATAAAGAGGGCTATTTTTCCTACATAGTAAATAAATATATAAAAGTATATGGTTTTACAAAATTTCTTGAATGGGATAAGATTGAAAGAGGAATATAAAAATTAATACAAAGAAAATAGTTTAAAAAGAGAATGGTTAAAGAATAAATGTTAATATAAAAAACAACTAATATTTTAGAAATACAAAAAGTGAATTTTGAAGATAAAAAGTTAGAAAATAAACAAATGAAACAAAAATATAAAATAAATACAAATAAGAGGGAGAGAGGACTTAAATATGTATAAGATGATTTTAATTGATGTAGATGGAACTCTTGTAAGAGACGACTTAACAATTCCAGAGGAAAATATTAGAGCTATAAGAGAAGCTAGTGAAAAAGGTATTATGATTGTACTTTCAACAGGAAGACAGTTCTTAAGTGCAAAGCAGTATGCTAAGGAAATAGGTCTTACTGATCCTATAGTTTCTTCTAATGGTGCTTACGTAGCATCTCATAATGAAGATAACATTTACTATGAGGCTAGTATAGATAAAGAAGATATCTTATCTGCCGATAGTCTTGTAAAGCCTCATGGTTTTTACTGGATTTTTCAAAATCATGACACCATGTTTGCAGAAGACTTAGATGAGTACATTGAGACATTTGAAAGACCACATAAAGGAATACCATTTACCGACAGAATTAATGTTGAAAAAATTGATGAGAATTATACTATTGAAGATTTAGTAGTTGATCATGACCATGAAATTCATAAAGGCTTTATATTTTTAAATGATGAGAAAGTTGATGAAATAGAGAGAAAGCTTAAAGAAAATAAAAATTTAAGTGTTGTAAAACCTACATCTACTATTGTTGAAATTACTCATAAAAATGCAGATAAAGGAAGGGCGGCACTGAGCCTTGCCAAAGCATATAATATTAAGCCTGAAGAGATAATGTGCCTTGGAGATAGTGGAAATGATGTAACTATGTTTAAGTCAGTAGGCTTTCCTGTTGCCATGGGAAATGCAGTAGATAAACTTAAAGAAATAGCAAAGCATATAACAGACACAAATGAAAATAACGGCGTTGCTAAGGCTATAGATAAGTTTATACTTAAGAAAGACTAAAAAGATGCTAAATATTGTGCTTTTTAGACCTGAAATTGCTTATAATACTGGAAATATAGGAAGAACATGTTACCTTACTGGTTCAAAACTTCATATAATTGGTCCAGCTGGGTTTTCTTTAGATGATAAACATATAAAAAAGGCTGGTCTAGACTATTGGAATAAACTTGATGTTAAGATTTATGGAAGTTATCGAGAGCTAAGAGAAAAATATAAAGATAATAGATTTTTCTTTTCTACAACAAAAGGAGATAAATTATACTCTGATATAGAATTCAAAGACACAGATTTTATAGTTTTTGGAAGAGAATCTAGTGGACTTCCAGAATATATACATGTAGAAAATAAGGATAATAGGTTTAAAATACCAATGCTAAATGGAACTGACAGAAGCCTAAATCTCTGTAATACTGTAAGTATTGTGGTTTATGAAGCCTTAAGGCAAATTAATTTTATAAATTTAAAGTAAGAATTTTATTGAATATATTATCTAACCTAATCTTATAAAAGTATTTCGCTTAATCTTTATAGATTTAGATTTTTTGTAAATAAGAATAAATATTTTAAATGAATAGTAAGCAGAAAGAATTAATTTATTTTTAGAACTCCTCTATCAAGTATTCCTGAAACATTGAAAATCGAGGAATACTTGATAGAGGAGTTTTTTATGAGGAAAACTATATTTATGTGCAGGAATATAAGTCTTTTTAAACGGCGTCTGAACTTGGTTTAAAAAGCGTTTTTACTAACATCATAAATAATAGAGAAAGTTAGTGTAAAAATACTGTAGGAAAAAATATGAGAACAACTCCATTATGTTATGATTAATTTAGTGAAAAAAATACATACACATAAGGAGTGTTCTCACATGAATATTATACCACAGGTTACTTAGAAATATATGAAGAGGCTTTAAAACAAGGTGAGGTGATTGAAATTATTAGCAATACTACAATGGATTTATTTAATAAAATATCAAAGCATATTGTAGAAGATTAATTTTAAAGTCAAAAAATATGGATAAAATTGTTAATAGTTAAATATTTTATCTAAGAAATACTAATTTATTAAAATTTTCAGAATTATTAAAATAAGGTTAAAATACTTGTTCATACCTAGTTAATATATGCTATACTTAAATCTATGATTATAAATATATATAAAAAAATATCTAGTTAATGTAATTTTAAAATTGGAATAGAGATTTTTGAAACTTTATACCTTAGGGGTATATTTTTTATTTTAATACTAAGAATTATTGAATTCGTTATATTAAATGTCAAATCCTGTAATAAAATAGTCCAGTGTGAAAACTAGAATAGTATTTCATTGTTCTAATAACACTGAAAATTTAATCATTATAATTGTATAAATGTTTTAATAAATCAGCTATAAGAACTGGTTTATTAAATAAAAGATAGGATGGTATAAATGAAACTAAATAAAAAAGGTTTTACACTTATCGAACTAATAGTAGTAATTTCTATAATTTCTATATTGGTTTTAATTTTTCTTCCTAATTTAAAGGGATATACTAATAAAGTTAAGCATAGAATTTGTGAAATTAATTGTGATGAATTAGAGAAAATGTATAATGGTTACTTATTGCTTAAAGGTTTAGAGCATGAAGAAGATATATTTCAAGAATACTTGGATCAATATGGAAAAGATATATGTACAGAAGGTGGAAAAATTACTTATAATAATGGAAAAATTGAATGTAGTTTCCACACTGAAAATGATGAAGATGAGAAGAAAGAGGAAGTACCTTATATATAAATCTGATTGAGTGATTAAGACGACGTGAGTATGGTGAAAGGATAAACACCAGATATAGCATAAAGGTGGACTCAAAACA
>LFRM01008635.1_pt2 | contig 16574 bp, 12 predicted proteins | sample 618341 | NCBI WGS metagenome assembly LFRM01 (sample SAMN03654438, study PRJNA283298) | anaerobic digester metagenome | isolation source: pool of bioreactors CSTR01a, CSTR02a, and CSTR03a thermophilic anaerobic... | place: Denmark: Kgs. Lyngby | collected 2014-05-21 | reverse complement strand
TATTTTAGAAAATGAACCAAATATCGCAAAAGAGATGCTTTATTATTTAAAAAAGATAGAAAAAATTGGTGAGCTTGATGAGGGGCTTTTAAGAGTTGTAAAAAATCTTTCTTTAAATATTAAGTTAAATGAAGAGATTCAAAAAGAGAAAATTGTTGATTTTGAATTTAATAAAATTAAAGAGCTTTTATTAGAAAAACTAAACTATCTTGAAAAACAAAATCTTTTTAAAGAGTTTAAAAACTTAGAACAAATAAGAGAAAATCTACTGCATTCAACCTTCTCCATTGGAGTTACAGGAGTGATGAACTCTGGTAAATCCACCCTTTTAAATACTCTTTTAGGAAGAGAACTTTTAGGCACTTCAACTGTTCCTGAAACTGCAAATTTAAGTATCATCAAGCATAGTGACAATCCATATGCTAAGGTTAGTTTTTGGAGTAAAAGTGAGTGGAAGCAGATTGAAAATAGTGCTTCTTTAAATCCTAAAATGGAAGAATTTACTCTTAAAACCAAAGAAAATTTAAAAGAAGAGTTTCAAAAATATGTAACAATTGAGGGAGTTTCTAAAGAGATAAATTTAGCAAATCTTTCAACTTACACCTCCGCTAAATCTTCCCAAAAACTTTGCAACATTGTAAAATCTGTTGAAATAGGCACTACATTTTCGCTTTTAGATAAAACAATAAGCATCGTAGATACACCAGGGCTTGACGACCCAGTTATTTTAAGAGAGGAGATAACAAAGCATTATCTTGCAAATTGTGATATTTTAATCCATTTAATGAATGCAAACCAAGCTGCAACCTTAAAAGATATAGATTTTATAATTGATGCTTTGACTTATCAAAAAATATCACATTTAACACTTGTGATAACTAGGATAGATAGTGTAGAAAAAGATGAGTTAGATGAGGTAATTGAGTATGTAAAAAAGATAGTTGAAAAAAGACTTATTAGCTTAAATAAGCCACATTTAACTAGCTCAATTTTAAGTAAAATAAAAATTTTTACAATCTCAAGCTACTATGCGCTTTTGCATAGGATTGGCAAAAGTGAGCTTGCCCTAAAAGATGGATGGAGCATTAAAAGAAGTGGAATTTTAGATTTAGAAGAGCACTTAAAAGAGTTAGTTTTTGGAGGAGAGCGGGCAAAGGTTCAAATAAGCTCATCCATTAGAGATATTTTACAAAACATCAAAATAGAATTAGATAGCTTAAGGGTGGAAAAAGAGTATCTTTTAAAAAGTACAGATGAGTTAAATAGTGAATTTAATAGACAAATCAAAAATAAAAAAAGAGTTGCAGAAAATATAGATAGATTAAATAAAAATAAAACTTCATTTACTACTGCTTTAAAAGAGTATTTGCCTACTATGGAAAAATTATCTAAAACAAAATTTTCAAGCTTGCAAACTATCTTAAAAGATAGATTAAAAGATGATTTAATCTACTCATTAAAAAAAGAATCAATTGCGCCAGAAGAGGAGAGGGTGGAGACTTTAGTGCAATTTACTATAAAAGATGGCTTAATTGATCTTGCAAGAGAGTATAGGTTTGAATTTTACAAATATATCAGTAAAGAGTTGGATAGTTTTTCTAGGAGTAGTGGAGATTTAATTTGTGAGATATTTTATGAGTTTGATCCTAAAGCTTATCAAAAAGAGGCTGCTAAAGATGGAATTTTAAGTGCAAATCATCAGCTTTTTGCACAAGATTTAGCAAAGCTTATATCAAAAACAAAACAGAAAAAAGTTGACGATACACTTTTAAAATTAGAGAGTAAAATTCACATAAATTTTAATCTATTAGAAGAAAAAATTCTACCACTCATTCTTAAAAGCGGTAAAAAAATGATAGATGAAGTAAGCTTATTGGTGACAAGAAAAGTGGAAGATAAAAATAAAGAGTTGTTAAATGAGACAAAGGCATTGGAAAATGCTATTAAATATTCAAATTTAAGTGATGAAGATTTAGGCAAAGCTTTAGCCAAAATAGATGAGAAAATATTAAAATTAAGCCTTGAGGAAGATAGTTTGCAAGAGCTATTAAAGGTGATTTGATGCATTGGTTTGATGAATTAATAAGCAGTTATTTAAGCTATAAAAATAGAACTTTTAGCAACCCTCTTTTAGAAAAAATAAAAAATAGCAGAGAACTTTTTTTAAATGAAGAAGAGCCTTTAAAAAGAGCTTTAAATCTTTTAGAAAGAAGAGCAGAAGAGCCAATGAAAGTTGCCATAGCAGGGCAGTTTTCAAGTGGGAAATCAACTTTTTTAAACGCGCTTTTGGGTAAAAATATACTCCCAACAGGAATTACTCCAGTTACTTCAAAGGTTAATTACATTAGATATGGAGACAATTTTCAACTCCAAGTTCACTACCATGATGGAAGAGAAGCTTTTTATGGGATTGAAAATATAACTAGATTTACCGACCAAAGGGGAGAAATGGAGGAGGTTAGCCATTTAACTTTGTATGCCCCGCTAGAGCTTTTAAAAGAGATTGTTTTTGTTGATACTCCAGGGTTAAACTCTGAATCTAAAAGCGATACAGAGGCTACGCAAAGGGTTTTAAAAGAGGTTGATGGAATAATTTGGCTAACTTTAATGGATAATGCGGGAAAACAGAGTGAGATAGAAGCCTTAGAGAGTTTTATGGATTCATATAGCTTAAAATCACTTTGCGTTATAAACCAAAAAGATAAATTTACTCAAACAGAGGTTGAAACAACGCTAGATTATGTAAAAAAAGCATTAAGTAAATATTTTATAGAGTTTGTTGCCATATCTGCCAAACAAGCTTTAAGCGCTCTTTCAACAAGTAAAGAAAAGCTTTTAGACAAAGAGATAGAAAACTTTTTATCAAATGTAAAAAATGCAGCAAAAAAAGATGAGAATTTTACTAAGTTAATAGAAGATTTTAAGCTTACTAAAGAGCAAGTTTCAAAAAAAGAGTATGATTTAGGAGCTTTAAAAGAGTCAAACATAGAGTTAGTTTTTAAATTTATTGAAGATAATATTAAGCCACAAGCAAAGGAGTCTAAAGCCTTTGCAGTAACCAAAGAGTTAGAAAATATAATTAATAAAATAGTACTTCAACATCTTGAGCTTTTAAGGGGTTATGAAGAGCTTGAGAGCGAATTTATAGCTTTTGAAAAAGAGGTTCAAAAAAGATTTGAAAAGCTAAAAGAGCGCTTTGGAAAAGAGTTGCAACAAGCTTATTTAAAGATTGAAGAGATGATTGAAAGGGTTGCAGTTGAGATATATTCTAAGATTAAAAGAGAGCATAAAAAAAGATTTAGCTTAGAGAAAAAAGGAGTTTTGAGTAAAAAAAAGAGATATGAAGTTTTCACATATGAAGTTGCCAAAATAGACACAGATGCCATCTATAAAACCCTTTTTTATGATGATAATATCATTGGAAAAATGTTTAAAAAATATGTTAAGTATATAAGAACTATCCAAGATGGAGTTAATGAAGAGAATGGATTAATCTATAAAGAGTTAGAGTTTTCAATACTAAAATGGCAAAAAACATATGAACATTTGATGCCAAAAGATGAGCTTTATAGTAAGGATGAGTTTGCAAAAATGAGAAGATTTGCTTCAAAGGTATATGAGCTATTTTTAAAACCATTCAATGATGAGATAAGAGCTTCTTTTGCGCTAATTTCATCTGAATTTAGGCATTTAAGCTCTGCAATTAATTTTAACTATCAAAATGCAACAGAGGTTAGCATAGGTTTTTTAGAGAGAAAAATCAATGAATCCATAGCTTTATATGAAGAGTCTCCAAATCTTTTCCCACTATACGAGCCAAGTTTAGATGAGATAAAAGAGAGGCTAAAAATAAGCTTTCACATGTATGAATTGAATAATTATATGAATACAAATCGTACATTTTTACATAAAAATTATGATTGGTTAATGAGTAGGTTTGAGAAAATTAGAACCTCCCATTGCAACCACTTAAAAGAGAAGACATCTTTACACAAAGATGAAATTAACAAGCTAAATAAATCATTTAGTAATAATTATAAATAATACTTACACATATTTTAAGCATAAATTGGTAATTAAAAATATATAATCTTCTTAATCTTAAAATTAAGGAGAAGAGATGTTGAAAAAATCTTTAGTTCTTTCTGGAGCCCTAGTTTTTGCAACAGCTGGCTTAGCAAATGACATTGAGTCGTACTTGGGTATTGGTGGTGGGGTGGATTGGTCTCGTTTTAAAGAGAATGTTACTTATACAGCACCAGGTATTTATAAATCATCATCGATTACAGAAACAAAATCTGCTTTTAGCATGAAGCTTACTGGCGGGGCGATAGTAGATCAAAACCATAGACTATCTCTTAGCTACATCCCTGTTTTTAAAAGCTACTACAATATACACAACTTTCTAGGAGCGTATGATTATCTATATTCGCTTGATGGAGATAAGAAGATTTATGGTGGTATCCACTTAGGTTTTGCAAACTTTAAAGGGAAAAAAGATGCAAGTGTGTATGGCGATAAAACTGCTTTTGCATATGGTTTGCAAGGCGGTTTAATTTATGAGTTAGATAGAAACTTAGAGCTTGATTTTGGATTAATGTACACAAAACATGATGCTAAATTAAAGTATCAAGAGACAGTTGGAGCTGGAGTTTATAATTCAACTGCTAAACTTGAGCACTCTCTATCAGCTTTAGTTGGAATAAACTATAAGTTTTAAAAGTTAGCCACAAACATTGTGGCTAACTTGCAGGATTTCCACTTCTTAAGCTTGGATTTTTTGAACTAATAATCCACTGTTTTGCAAAGATTAGAAAATAGACTAAAAAGCCAATGGCGTAAGAAATTCCTTCATTTGGTATAAAGCCTAAATTCTTGACGCAAATATTTGGAATCATCACAAGTGGCACTATGGCTAAAAGTATTAATCTTTCAATATAACTACATTTTGTAACAAACCACCCTTGAAGTGCGCTTGAGAAAGCAAACATCCCCACTGTTGCACCTGTTAAAATGAGTAAAATTTCAAAAGGATTAGTTATCCAAGAGATGCTTTTTGGATCATTTGGACTAACGATACTTTCTATGAGTAAAATTTTATTATTGAAAAAGAAGGCAAAAGGTACCAAAGTAGTTCTTAAATCATAAAAAAATCCTTGAATGCCAACTGAAACTGGATTTGCTTTAGCTATCCCAGCTGCGGCGTAAGCTGCAATACCAACTGGAGGTGTATCATCAGCTAAAATCCCAAAATAAAATACAAAAAGATGCACCGCAATTGCTGGAACTAAAAGCCCATTTTTTGCAGCTAAAAGCAAAATAACTGGCGCTACTAAACTTGATACAACTATGTAGTTTGCAGTTGTAGGAAGCCCCATTCCTAAAATTATACTCATCACAGCAGTTAAAAGAAGTATTAAAATGATGCTATTTCCAGCTAAAAGATCTACAACTTCAGCTAAAACCTGTCCAACCCCAGTAAGTGAAATGGAGCCAACAATCAAGCCTGCCAAAGCCGTAGCAATGGCAACTGTCACCATGTTTTTAGCTGCATTTACCATTGCCCAAAATATATCTTTTAAGCCTTTTATAAAATCATTTAACAAAACTCTCTCTTTTTTAAAGATTTTTTTAATAGGCCCTTGAAGTAAAATCATTATAAATAGAACCAATATCGAGTTTAAGGCTGCGGAAATTGGAGATTCTTTTGCTATTAAAAGAGTATAAAGAAGAACAAATATTGGAATGAGATAGTGTAGTCCACTAAATAAAATCTTAAGGCTAGATCTTAACCCATCTCCTTTTAAACCCTTTAATCCTAATTTGCTACTTTCTAAATGGACGATAAAAAAGAGCCCAGCGTAGCATACAAAGGCAGGAATTACAGCAGCAACCATAACATAAGTGTAGCTCATGCCTAAAAATTCAGCGATTATAAAAGCAGCAGCTCCCATGATAGGTGGCATAAGTTGGCCATTTACCCCAGCGGCAACTTCAATGGCACCTGCTTTAGTGCTTGAGAGTCCAGCTTTTTTCATTAATGGAATGGTAAAAGTTCCAACAGTAACAACATTGGCAGTAGAACTCCCACTTACCATTCCAGTAAGTCCGCTTGCGATAACGCTCGCCTTAGCGGGACCTCCTCTAAATCTACCCAAAAGTGCAAAGGCAACATTTATAAAGTATTGCCCAGCTCCAGCTCTCTCAAGAAGAGCGCCAAAGAGTACAAAAAGATATATAAAGCTAGTACTTACCCCTAATGGAACACCAAAAATCCCCTCTGTAGTTAAAAACATATGGCCAGCTAATTTATTTATGCTAGCACCTCTATGAGCGATTATATCTGGCATAGATTGGCCAAAATAGCAGTATAGTAAAAATATAAAACCTATAGTCCCTAAAGCAGGCCCAATCATTCTTCTACCTGCTTCAAGTAAAATTACTATTGCGACGATGGCTATGATGATATCTCTTGTTAAATAATCTCCAGGTCTTAAAGCTAAACTATAAAATTCAATGAATGGATATAAAACTGCTCCAGCGCCTAAAACAAGGAGTATCCAATCGTACCAAGGGATTTTACTGAAAGCTTTTTTATGATAAGTGAGTGGAAAAAGCGAAAAAACAAGAGTTACTGCAAAAGCAAGATGAATAGATCTTGCCATTACGGTATTTAAAGGAAAATATGCGATATAAAGCTGAAATAGTGACCAAGAAAAAGCAACAATGGTAGTAAGCCAAAAGAGCCCTTTTGAGGTAAAGGTTCTAGTTTTTACCTCAAGAGCCCCATCTTCACTAAAAGACTCCTTAGTTGCTGTTTTATTATTAAGTTCATCCATTTCTAAACTTGACTACTTTAAAACACCAGCTTCTATGAAAGCCTCCTTAGCTGCTGGATGAAGCGGAGCGCTCAATCCCTCAAGTAGCGACTCTTTAGTGACAAATTTTAGTGCTGGATGAAGATTTTGATACTCTTCAAAATTATCCAAAACAGATTTAACTACTGCTTTTACACTAGCATCACTTTGATTTTTGCTAGAAACTAAAACTGCTTTTACGCCGATGGTTAAAGTATCATGATCTACTCCATCATACAACCCTTTTGAAATTACTCCTTTTGCATAATATGGGAGTTTTTCAATAATCCTATCTGCAACATCCTCATCAATACTCACCAAATCTATCGGTAAAGATATAGCTGCATCAGTGATGTTTGCCGTGGGGTGCCCAACCATATAGAAATAACCATCAATTTTTTTATCTTTCAAAGCCATAGGCGATTCAGGAGCTGTTAAAACTCCTCGGTGTGAGAGATCTTTCTCGCTAATGCCATACTCATTAAAAACTGTAAGAGCTGTAAATTCATTTCCACTGCCAGGATTTCCAACATTAATTTTTTTTCCTTTTACATCAGGATATTTTTTAATATTGCTACTTTTTGATACAACAAAAGCTAAAAGTTCAGGGTAGATTGACATTACTGCTCTTAAGTTTTTATCACTCTTGCCTTCAAAATTTCCAATACCATTATATTTATCGTACACAACATCACTTTGTACAAAACCAAAATTAAGCTCATCTTTTAAGACATTGTTTACATTATAAATAGATCCACCAGTTGATTCAACTGAACAGCGAATATCTTTATTTTTATTTGCCAACCTGCATATAGCGCCACCAACAGGATAATAAGTTCCTGTCATTCCCCCAGTACCAATAGAGATAAACTCTTTTGCCATTAAGCTTGAAAAAGTTAAGCCTAAAGAAATGAAAAATAGAAAAATTTTCTTCATACACAACTCCTTATTTTTTCTCATAGTAACAAAACAAGGAATCAATTTTTCTTATAAAACATAAAAATAAGCTACCAAATAAGTTAATGTAATAAAAAGTAACACATAAGTAAAAATAAGTTTAAAAACTAAAAGAGTGCTTTTTGGTTTTTACGAAAAAGTTCAAAACATTTAGGGGTAGCAACTCTGCCTCTTGCCGTTCTTTCTATGTAACCTTTAGATATGAGATATGGTTCAATGACATCTTCAATTGTTCCTTCATCTTCACTTAGAGCCGCGGCAATAGTACTAAGCCCAAGCGGCCTTCCATCTGATTCTAATAAAATATTTATAAATCTTAAATCCATCTCATCAAAGCCCATTGAGTCAACTCCAAGCTCTTCAAGTCCATATTTTGCACGAAAAAGATTTATCATATTTTCATCTTCTACATCAGCATAATCTCTAATTCTTTTTAGCAGTCTAAGTGCTATTCTAGGAGTTCCTCTGCATCTTTTTGCCATCTCTAATGCTGCGTCACCATCGCAAGGTTTTTCAAGTTTTATGGCAGCTTTTTGGATGATTTTAGAAAGCTCTTGTGAGGAGTAAAACTGTAACCTAAAGTGCATTCCAAAGCGATCTCTTAATGGAGAGCTAATCATTCCAGCCCTAGTTGTAGCGCCAATTAGCGTAAATTTAGGTAAATCAATCTTTATAGTTTGTGCAGCAGGTCCGCTTCCAATGATGATATCAAGCCTAAAATCTTCCATTGCAGGATATAAAATCTCTTCAATTGCAGGTGAGAGCCTATGTATCTCATCTATAAAAAGTATATCCCCTTCTTCTAAGTTTGTTAAAATTGCAGCTAAATCACCACTTTTTTCTATCATGGGTGCGGCAGTTATTTTAATGTTTGCTACCATCTCATTTGCAATTATATAAGCAAGTGTTGTCTTTCCAAGCCCAGGAGGTCCAAAAAATAGAACATGATCTAAACTCTCTCCTCTTTTTTTGGAAGCTTTAATGAAGACTTGAAGATTTTTTTTAATCTGCTCTTGTCCAATATAATCACCCCAAGAAGTTGGTCTAAGTGAGTTTTCGTACTCACTTTCAAACTTTAATTTTTCAATCTCAACTACTCTTTCCATTTAATAACTCGTCTTTTCATCTGGGAATTTACGCATCTTTACCTCATTTGCATAACAAGAAATGGCTTCATCTATAAGCTTTGCGCCTTCAAGATATTTTTTCACAAATTTTGGTTTAAAATCACTAAAAAATCCAAAAGCATCGCTCCAAACAAGAACTTGTCCATCTACTTCATTTCCTGCCCCAATGCCTATTAATGGTATGTTCACGCTTTTTGAAACCTCTTTTGCAACACTGCTTATAACTCCTTCAATAACTATGCAAAAAACTCCAGCCTCATAAAGTGCTTTAGCGTCTTTAATGAGCTTAGCTTGCTCTGTTTCACTTTTGCCTTTTACTTTATATCCACCCTCAGCTCTAGAGTTTTGCGGAAGCAAACCAATGTGTCCCATAACTGCAATGCCATTATCTACTAAATATTTTGCAATATGTGCGCGATTAGTTCCACCTTCAATCTTCACCGCATGCGCATCAGTTTGTGAGTAAAATTTACTTGCATTTTTAAGTGCGATTTCTGGAGTTGGGTAACTATTAAAAGGCATATCAGCAACTACAAGAGAGTTTTTTGCCCCTTTACAAACTGCTTTTGTGTGATACAGCATAATTTCCATCGTTGCACTTAGCGTGTCTTTTTCGCCGCCAAAACTCATGTGTAAGCTATCTCCAACTAAAATAATATCAACATGAGGATCAAAAAGTTTTGCAAAAAGAGCATCGTAAGCTGTTATCATCACAATAGGCTCTTGATTTTTTCTCTCTTTGATTAAAGATACTGTTTGGGCTTTTTTTAAATTTGGTAATATGCTCATAATTAAATCCTAAATAAGGGGTTAGCCTATCTTGAAGTACCATAGATTTTATCAAAAAAATGGTACAATTGCAACGAATGAGAGGTTAAAAGATGGGAATATTTTCGCATTTAGAAGTCGATTTTGATTTAGAGCTTGTTGAGGATTTCATAATCCATTACAACATAATGTGCGAATCAATGGAGCCACTAATCATTGGGCTATCTAAAGAAGATGAGTATCATGACAATATAGGCGAGCTTTTTAGAATATTTCACAATATCAAATCTGCTGCTGGTTTTGTAAAACTAAGCCCAATAGTAAAACTAGCCTCACTTAGCGAGGATATAGTTGAAGAGGCAAGAGGTTTGAATGGCCCAGCAAGTGAAGAGTTTATAGATTGGCTTTTATTAATCAGTGATCAATTTGAAAAATATAGAGTAGATATTGAAGAAGATAGAGAATATTTTTCTATGTTAAATCCTCTTATCATTAAAGTACCAGTGGAGCTTGAGAGAGTATGAAAAAATTAGTAGCATATATAACAACTGGGTTTCCTACGCCATCTTTCACGGTTGATTTAGGCTTAGCTTTAAGTGAGAATGGGGTTGACATTTTGGAGCTTGGCATTCCATTTTCAGATCCAGTTGCAGATGGCAAAATAATAGAAACAGCAAATTTAAAAACTCTAGAAAGAGGCTTTAAGATAGATGAAGTTTTTGAGATAACAGGTAAACTTTCACAAAAAATCGATGTCTATTGGATGGGGTATTTTAATCCATTTTTTCACAAAGGGGTAGATTACTTCATAGAAAAGGCAGTTAGTGGTGGAGGCAAGGGATTTATAATCCCAGATTTACCCCATGAAGAGAGGTTAAATTATAAAAATTTTATAGAAAATTGTGGACTTTCACTCATAAGTTTCATAGCTCCAACCCACTCCAAAGTAAGAGTTAAAGAGATCGCTAAAGATAGCAAAGGTTTTATTTATCTTGTTGCATATGCTGGCATAACTGGAAGCGGGGCGGATGAAGAGTTATTGCCTATCATCAATGAAGCTAAAAAGGTGACCAATACGCCCATTTTTGTTGGTTTTGGAGTAAATGAAAAAACAGCCAAAAAAAGAGCAAAAGGGGCTGATGGGGTGATAGTTGGAAGTGCTTTTATGCAGATACTTTTGGATGAAGGCTTGACAAATAGTGAAAAAATAAGTAAAATCACCGCCCTTTCAAGAGTAATCAAAGAGGAGATAAACTCTTAAATTGGGAGTGACTTGGCTTCGACAGGAGCAGGTTGGTTTTGGTTGCATGTCGCCCTTAATACGGCGTAAAACTTTTAACAAAAAATAAACGTAAACAATACAAATTACGCTCCAGCTTACGCTAAAGTAGCGTAACGGAGGCTTCATCCTGTGGATGCTATCTAAGCAGATAGATGGGGCTAACCAAAAAAGATAGCTTTGAAACAAAGATTGACTGCCTTTGTTTTGAGCATTAAGTCTTAGTTTAGGTAAAGCTTTGGAAACTGTGCGATGCTTAAATGAATTTTAACAGTTTTGCTAAACATGTAGATGCCATCACTTGCTTGTTTTTGGACAGGGGTTCAATTCCCCTCACTTCCACCAGCTCCAAAAGCTCTTTAAAGCCCTATTATATTGATGTTAGCAGCCCATTTAAGGTTTAATATCTTTAATTTTCTACCCTCTAACTAGCTATTTTGCTAAAACTTTATAATAAAAAAAGATAAAAAGTGAAAGCTAAATAGATGGATATGAGTGTATATTCTCACCTAAAGTATGGAAACAAGATAAAATCAGTATAGATAATATGAAAAAATCCTATTATCTATATTGTATAAGCTTAATTAAAACTAAATAGAGTTAAAATCATAAAATGAATACATTAGATATAAAAAGAGAAATTGTTCAAAATATCACCACAACAGATGTGCTTAAAAGTGTGCTTAAAGATAAGTACAAACAACCACTTCAAAAAATAAACTATATGGTAAAAATAGGGGATTTAATAAGTCTAAAAAGAGGAGTTTATGTTTTTAGTGAAAAATATAGGATTAAAGATTTAAACTATATCTTAATAGCAAATATACTACATAAGCCATCTTATGTATCTTTTGAGTATGCTTTATCTTATTATGGGTTAATTCCTGAGAGGGTATATACCATCACATCAGCCACTTCTTCAAAATCAGTCAAATACTCTACAGCTTTAGGAAATTTTTCATATAAAAGGATACCTTTAAAAGCCTACTCTTTAGGAGTAGATTGGAAGTATGACAATCAAGATGGAGGACATTTTATAGCAACAGCAGAAAAAGCACTTTGTGATAAAATCTTTTTAGATAAAAGAGCTAAAAATCTAAAAGAAGATGAGATTTTAGAGTATTTAGAAGAAGATCTGCGAATAGAACATGATGAGCTTTTAAAACTAGATAGTAAGCTATTTTGGCACATATCCATGGCTTATGGCTCTAGAGTTTTATTAAATGTTGCAAAAGTATTAAAAAGGATTCAAAATGGCTAATCTTCATCCTCATATTGAGGCTATGCTAAGTAGGTATGATTTAAACAAAGATGAGCCTTTCGAAGCTTTAAGAGAGGTATTGCAAGAGATAGTTTTATATGCTCTTTATGAAACTGGTTTTTTTAATTATGCTGCTTTTTATGGCGGTACAGCTTTGAGGATACTCTACAAGCTTCCTAGATTTTCAGAAGATTTAGATTTTTCTTTACTGGAGCCTGATAGCTCTTTTGATTTATCAAAATATGAAAAAACTATTTTATCTTATTTGAATAACTATGGATTTGAGTGCTCAATTGATACAAAAATAAAAACAAATAGTGATATACAATCAGCATTTTTAAAAACAAATACCATAAAACAATTAATCTCAATAAATGCTCCAAAAGATATTGTTGCAAAATATCCACCCACAAAACAGCTAAAAATAAAGCTTGAGGTAGATACAAATCCACCACTTGATTTTGAAGTTGAAGAAAAACTACATTTAGTGCCACTGCCATTTCAAATAAAAACTATGAAAACATCTTCTTTGTTTGCAGGAAAATTACATGCTATTTTATGCAGAGGCTGGAAAACAAGACCAAAGGGAAGAGATTGGTATGATTTAGTTTGGTATGTAAAAAATAGTTATGAAGTAGATATGAATCATCTAAAAGCTAGATTGAAACAGAGTTGTAAAGCTTTTAATAATGAAATTAAAGATTTTTCACAAAGTTCAATAATGGAACTCTTAAATAAAAGAATAGAGGATTTAGATGTATCAATGGCAAAAGATGATGTAAGCAGGTTTATTCATAATCAAAGAGAGTTAGAACTTTGGAGTAAAGAATTTTTTAAAACAATTATTTCAATGATTAAAGTAAAACCTGATTAAAAATGAGCTAGATAAAAAACAACTGTACGCTTAAAAATTTTAGAGATTGCAAAATGAACTGTGTAAACTACCTCATATTATGATATATGTTTACAAGAAAGATAAAACAGAAGATTTAGTACCAAAGCAGATAGAAACTTTAAGTAAAACTTTTTTAGGAGATGANNAGAAGCTTTATATTTGAAGAGCCTAATCCAAAAGAGAATAGAGCAAATTTAGCACTAACATAAGAAAAATTTGTATCATTTCTAAATACTGCAAATAGTTACCCAAAAGTCTTATTGGGTAAAGCGTAAATATGCCTCTTTTTCAGCAATGACCATTGCTATGAGAAGCGCAAAAATTGGGTACTTCAAAGAAAAATAAAATTACAAAAGCCCTAAAGCAGGGGGCTTGATAGCATAGTCTAACTTTCCTCACTTCCACCAGAAGTACTTTATAACTTACTGTAAATACTAAATAAAACAGAGAAAACTTAATTAGAGATAATAAATTATTTTATTTATTAAGAGCCTATTGCCTTAAAAAACTAATTACCAATTCTACTAAAAGCTTCTTCATTGTGTCTGTTTCAGCAGCAATATCTTTTTCAATTTTAATAATTATTCGGTATTTTGCATTAGCTACATATGTTTTTAAGCAAGGAGCAAAAACATGAGCCTAAAAGATTTTAAATCGGATATTATATTTTACACAAGAGTATCAATGCAAGCAAAATTTTCAAAATGAGGCGCTAGCAAGCCTCAAGACCAACTAGCGCCGCACCGATTGAGCCTACAAATTGTGGCTTATCTAAGGCTAAAATCTCTCTTTCAAGCCTCTTAGAGAGCAACTTCTTTAAAAAAGGATTCAGCGCCCCACCACCTGTAAAAGCGATAAACTCGCTATATCTAGCAAATTGTCTAGCCATAGAAGCAAGNNACTTCACTCTCAGCAAATACAGCGCACATGCTTGAAATGGTAAGCTCCTTATCTGCTTCAAAACCTAGGTTAGCAAACTTTTCTATATCTAGTCCCATTCTATTTGCAGCAATCTCTAAAAACTTGCCAGTGCCAGCTGCGCATTTATCATTCATCCTAAAATCAACAAATCCACCACTTTTATCTAGCTTAATCACCTTACTATCTTGTCCACCTAAATCTATCACCATATCACTTTTTGGAGCTAAAAAATGAGCCCCTTTTGCATGAGCTCGAATCTCACTTATGACTGGAGAGCCAAAGCTCTCCTCTATCATAAAACGCCCATAGCCAGTTGCCACTAGCATCGAAATTGGCTTATCTCCAATGTACTCTTTGACGATTTTATCTTGATCTATGATGGTTGCTAAAACCTTATGATCAATTAGCTTTTTATCCCTATCTAAGCAGGCTATCTTTGTATAAGTTGAGCCTACATCCACTCCCCAGTACATATTAAAGCCCCTCTTGAAATTTTTTCGCCTTTTGTTGAAAGCTTATACTCTCTAAAAACGCTTCCACTCTTGTTTTTATCTGCCCAACATCCTCAGCGGAGTAGTCTGACTCTATGGTTAAGCAAGGTATTCCAGCCTCAGCTAACTTCTCTTTTACCAAAAACGACTCTACATTATAAGTGTGACAAAATGATAGAGTATAGTAGATGACTCCATCAGCTTTTCTATCTTTATACATTTGTATGATTTTCTCAACTCTCCCCTCATTTGGTGTGAAGCAAGCGCAGTCAACCTTGCTGTACCTATCCACTAACTCATCCATGAGGCTCTCTTCATCTTTAATGTTTTCAAGATTCACATTATCTTTATAGTACCTATGTCCTATGCAAGACTCTTCATTTATTATCACTCCACCACTATCCTCCACTGCTGCGTGAAGCTTCCAGTTTGGAAGTGCAAATGGAGTTCCAAGCACCATCAGTCTTGGAGTATCTTTTTCATAAACTGAAACATTGTTAGAAAGTCTCTCTTCCAGTTCATCACAAAGCAAGTTCACTTTTTCTGTAAATCTAACTGGTTCATCTATGAAGCTAGCTTGTACCACAAAAAGCGCATCTTTTCCGCTAATTGGCATAACTTCTTTATTAAAACCTCTTAATTTATCTAGCCTTAAAAGCGCATCTCTTTTTCTATTTATAATCTCAATGCCCTCAACCATTTCCTCATAGCTAAGATCTCTACCAATCACCTCTTCAATGTGCTTTTTAAACTCTTTTACCTCATTTTTCCATGTTTTTAAATCCTGCTCTCTTTTCATATGAGGTATGTACATTACATGAGTTTTATGGTGTTTGTTTAAAATTTCCCATGTTTTTTTCTTAGCTTCACAAGTAGTCTCACCATATATAAAGTCTGAGCTTTGAGTAAAAGCACAGGTTCTTTGAAGTTTAAAACCATGAGCTGATTTGATTAAAGGGCAGATATTTCTAGGAAGCTCAGTTTCCGCGTCAGCTATGGGCATCTGGCTACCACCACAAAGCCCAAAACATGCCCCACCAGCCCCAACAACTATCTCCTCAGGCACAAAGATACAAAATGTCCCAATCGCAGGTTTGCCTTGCTGTTTAACTTTGTCTATCTCAACAATTCTCTCACCTTGAAACTCTTTCATAAACCAATCAAAATACTCCATAGCTTTTGGTCTATTTTTTTGACTCATAAAAAGATTCTCATATGCCCCATAAGCTGCCTTCATCATTTTAGAATGTCTTTTGACATCAACATTGATTTTTTCTAGTACTTGTTTGCTCGTACAACTACTCATAGCAATTCCTTTAAAAGGTAAAATCATGCTGTTTTGGATTTACATGTAAGGAAGGATTGAAGATATGCCTTATCATGTTTGTCTAAACTTAGACCTGTAAGCATCTTGAAAATTCTATCCCATCAAAGGTAAAAACAAACTTACCTAAAATTTTCAAATAGCAGCGTGAATATACACTTAAATATAAAAAAGTCGATGTTATTTAAATGTCACTTTTTTGTTATAAAAAAATAATATGCTATCATATCGCGCGGGGGTGCTTGGTGAAAAAATTAATCTTTTTTATTTTAATATTAATCTTTATATCTTTTATCTGTTTTAATCTACTTACCTTAACTACAGGGCTTAAGTTTATTATTGTTTTAATATTTATATTTTTAAGTCTATCTTTGTTTTACCTTTTTAAAACCACTTTAGAGCAGGTAAAAAGATTAAAAAATAACCAAAAAGAGTTACAAAGTGCATTAAATGAAAAGCTAAAAGAGTTAAAAAAACTAACCAGAGCCATAGAATCTAGCCCAGTTAGCATTGTCATTACAGATAAAAGAGGAAATATTGAGTATATAAACCCAAAATTTAGCCAAATAACAGGTTATTTAAAAGAGGAAGCTATAGGGCAAAATCCACGAATTTTACAAACTGGAAAGACAGATCGCGCGGTTTATAATGACATGTGGAAAACCATATCTCAAAAAAAAGAGTGGCAAGGTGA
>LFRM01275758.1_pt6 | contig 16575 bp, 12 predicted proteins | sample 618341 | NCBI WGS metagenome assembly LFRM01 (sample SAMN03654438, study PRJNA283298) | anaerobic digester metagenome | isolation source: pool of bioreactors CSTR01a, CSTR02a, and CSTR03a thermophilic anaerobic... | place: Denmark: Kgs. Lyngby | collected 2014-05-21 | reverse complement strand
ACCACTAAATTTAGGGTAGCTTCCATGGATTCAATATGTGTTCTTTCGTAAGCATGAGAGGCAAAGACACCAGGTCCAATTAGGCCGGTTCTAATATCATGGCCAGCTCTTAGGGATGCTGAAGCATCAGATCCGTAGAAGGGATAGATATCAATCTTATAGGGAATTTCATGTTCTTTACAAAGGTTCACTAATCGATCACGGATACCTAAATCATAGGGACCACTAGAATCTTTTGCGCAGATATTAACGGCAAACTCAGAGGAGTTCTGATTATTCCCAGGAGCTCCCATGTCAACAGCAATGAATTCTCGTACATTCTCAGGGATGCCTGCTGAAGCACCATGGCCAACTTCTTCATAGGTGGAAATGAAGAAGTAAACGGTGTTGGCTAGTTTGGCTTGTTTTAAAGCTGCCATCGCTTCTAAAAGAACGGCAACGGAAGCTTTATCATCAAGGTATCTGGTTTTGATAAAACCGTTTGGTAGAGCAGTGAAGCGAGGATCCACAAAGACAAAGTCTCCAACTTCGATACCTAGTTTTTCAACCTCTTCTTTACTAGATACTTTTTCATCCAAGACAAGTTCAGTTGTGTTTTCATCCCGTTCGGTTTTTGCAACCTCACCGCCATCGATATGAACCGAAGGCTTAGTTCCTTGGAACGTTCCATTAATCCGCTTATCACTGGATGTTCTTACCACGCAGTTTTCAGCATCAAGGCTTACCCAAGGGCAGCCTCCCAGCATGGAAACCTTTAAACGACCATTGGACTTGATTTCTTTAACCATGGCACCTAAAGTGTCAACGTGAGCTGAAAACAAGATGGCTTCCTCTGATTCGCCAGGAATTCTAGCTAGTATAGCGCCTTTGTTTAAAAGGGTGGTTTCAATACCCAGTTCTTGAACTTTCTCTTTAATATACGGTACGATTTCTAAATCGTACCCAGTAGGACTTGGAATTTTGATAAGATTTTCTAATGTTTGAGTCATTTTAGTATTCATAATTCACCTCGGATTAAATTTGTTGATCTGTTCTTCTTGTTAAATAAAAGAATGCCAACATCTAATGTTATCATATTATATTATATCAAACGTTATAACTAAAGTAACAATCTTGTGAACACGTGGTTTAGAAGTTTCGGGAACATTCAAATCCAGCGGGGAAATTGGAGATGAGCAAGTCCTTTTTTGGTAAAAGAAGAATTTAATTTTTTATGCTTCAAGGAGTTGATAAGTGGTCTTTGAAACTTCTTTACAATGTAATTTTTTAGTAACATTTCCACGGATAAAATGTTGTACATTTAACGTAAGAAAAGATCGTTTAAGTCAAGAGCACATTAATTAGTTTAAGTACATGTTTATTGTATATCTTAAAGTCAGAATACTTATCAAAAGTGTTGAGTGTAAAAAAGATATTAGTACAAGAAAAAGCTGATTCTGGCTTGAGATGATCTAAGACTTTAGTCATTATCTCAAAGGATAATGACTGCAACCAATATTTTGAGAGTAAAGAGTTGACACCTTTGTTGTGTTGCTTTATAAAGGAGGGTAATTTTGAAATTATATCGATGGATTGCAATACCTTTGCTGCTTAGCTTATTTCTTACTAGCTGCAGCATTCTAATAGAGGGAGAGGCCAGTGAGACAAAATTAGACGGAATGGAAACAACACAAATCGTAACCACTAAAAATACGAAGGAGACGACTTCACTTAGCTTGCCATCAGAAACTTCCAGCCCTGAAACTAGCCCTCAAACCAGCCCTCAAACAAAGCCAACCACAAAACCTTTAGAGACAACAGCAGTCTCGACAAAGCCCGTTGCTACAAAAACAAAAGCAGAAGAGTTGGTTGAAGAGTGGAAAGATAGAATCTATCCTGGAATAACCGTGTCGGGGCTGCAGCTTGGTGGTTTAAGCTTTAAAGAGGCAGACAAGAAAGTTCGTGAACATGTTGAAAAGGTACTAGGTCGAAAAATCCCCTTTACAGTCGGGTCAACTAGCTTTAAGCCAAGTCAAAAAGAATTGGGGCTGAGTATAAGCTTTAAAAAAGCTTTAGAACAAGCGAAGACTGCCTATGAAAAAGCCGATTTGGATGAAAAGGCAGAGGCCATTTTGACGAGTCCCAAACTAAACTTTAAAGTGAGTATGAAGGTGAATGAGGAGGACTTGACAAGTTACATCCAATCGATTGCTTCAAAGATTGACCGAAAACCAAGCTATGAGAAGATGGGCCGGATTCTTTTAAAGAAAACCATGCAAGAAAAGCTGTCTAAGAAGATTCAGTTTACATCGAAAAATGCCAAGTCTTTTAAAGCAGCCTTAAAAACAGAACCCAAGCTCATTAAGGAAGTTGCCACAGAACCTGAAAGTAAACCCGCTATAAACCAAGAAGAGACCAATACAAAAACGGCTAAGCAGGTTGTTATCGGCTCTAGAACAACTAAATTTAATGAGAAATCAAAAGAGCGATCCTATAACATTAAGTTGGCGACGAGCCGTATTCATAAAGTTGTTTTAAAACCAGGCGAAGTTTTTTCCACTTTAAAGTGGATCAAAACACCCAATCAATCCAATGGTTATAAACTAGCCCCTGTATATTCTGGGGGTACTATGGTGGATGGCCAAGGTGGAGGAGTTTGCCAGGTTTCTTCTACTCTTTATAATGCAGTGATTCGAGCAGGCCTTGATGTGGTCGAACGATCAACCCATGGCTTTTCAGTGGGATATTTACCCTTAGGTATGGATGCAACCTTGTACGCACCAAGCATAGATTTCAAGTTTAGAAACTCATTAGATTATCCGATTACCATCCAAGGCATAGCGAAGGGTGGAAAATTGACCTTTAAACTATTAAGTGATCCAAATGCCATGGGTGGAATGAGCTATAAATTTACTCAACCCAAGGATGCAGATAATCGCAAAGTAGGCGAAATAAGTTGGACCATTATTAAAACTGATGAACTGGCACCTGGAAAGGAAGAAATATTAGTGGTTCCTCATCCAGCTGCTAGTCAAAAAGTTTATCGTAAAACCTATAAAAATGATAAGCTAATAAAAAGTGAGTTTTTCGATAAAGTTTCCTATCGAGAATTGGTTGGTGTCAAACGCGTTGGCCGTTAAGTAAAACTTTTAATATCGTTTCACATAGAAAGATTTGAACCTCTGATTCTGCAACTTGCAGTTTCAGAGGTTCTTTTAAAAAGTGATAGATTGGAGCCATGTCCTTGACCTGTTATAATAAGCTGGAGATCATTATTTTACTCCCTTTGGGAGAACACGCTCTAGAAAAGAGGAATGAAGCATTGGAAAATCAAACGATTCAGAAAATATTAACGAATGTCAGTAAAGTCATTGTCGGTAAAGATCGTGAAATCATCGATATTTTAAAAGGAGTTCTTTCAGGAGGACACATTCTTATTGAAGACTTGCCCGGACTTGGGAAAACAACGATTGTAAAAGCTTTAGCAAAAACCATGGATTTGAGCTTTTCAAGAATTCAATTTACACCAGATTTATTGCCCTCAGATATTACAGGGATTTCAATCTACAATCAAAAAGAAATGAATTTTGAATTCCGTAAAGGACCTGTTTTTGCTAACATGGTGCTGGCTGATGAAATTAACCGGACTTCTCCCAAAACCCAAGCAGCCCTATTAGAAGTGATGGAAGAGTCACAAGTGTCTGAAGGATCAACCTCCTACGTCCTAGAAGAGCCCTTTGTGGTTATGGCGACCCAAAACCCCATCGAATATGAAGGGACCTTTAATCTCCCAGAAGCTCAGCTAGATCGCTTTATGATGAAGACGTCCATTGGTTATCCGGACAAGGAACAGGAAATGAACATCCTGAAGAATTTCCGCCTTGAAAACCCACTAGACCATTTAAAACCCGTGGTGTCTCAGCAGGATATTCTAAACCTCATGGCCCTAGTTCGTGAAATTGAAGTAACAGATGCTATTAACGATTATATTGTTCGCCTAGCCGATGAGACCCGAACGAATAACTTACTTTCCATTGGTGTGAGTCCGCGCGGATCCCTAGCTTTAATGAGGCTTTCTCAAGCCCATGCTTTAATTGAGGGAAGAGCTTATGTGATTCCGGAGGATATCAAAGAAAACGTGATGCTTTGTTTCCCCCATCGCGTTAAGTTATCTGCACAAGGTCGAATGAACGGTGTTTCTGAACAAGATGTTATTCAATCCATATTGCAGTACGTTAAAGCCCCCCGCTAAGCCTTTATCAGGCAAAACAAGGACTAGTCATGAAAATTGATTTTAGATATATTCTCCTAGTCGTCCTGTCTGGTTTAGGGTCCTACTGGATGGGTGGCTATACAATGAATGCTATTTTTTATATTACCCTGTTGTTATTTGTTGCAGCGCTTCTACAAATTATCTTTTTTTCCATTGTATTGAAAGTTAATATGGTGGAACCGGAAGGTAGACCCATGGCTGGAAAGCCCTTTCGATTGTCAATTAATTTAGAAAACAAGGGGTTTTTGGATATTGCTCACGTGTCTTCACAGGCAGATGATTTTAAAGATCGTCGTATTATCTCAGTAAAACGACAAGACACGTCTTACTTGAGTTATCATTTTAGACCGCGGGTTCGAGGAATTGTTGACGTGGGTACCATTAAGGTTGGGATTTCAGATCTTTTGAACATTTTGACCCGCTGGGTTGAGCTGGAACCAGAAGAGGTGAAAGTCTACCCAGATGTTCCGGCTGAACTACCGGACCATTTAAATTGGACAACCATTGGCGAAGGCAATCAATTCAGATCTTATTCCAAAGAAAACCCTTATAATGTAAGAGAGCTTCGGCGCTATCAACCAGGGGATTCTTTTCGGAAAATTAACTGGAAGGTTTCAGCTAAGTTTAATGAGCTTTTTGTACGCCGAGGTGAGACGACGGAAGAAAAAGATATCCTTCTTATTTTAGATATGAATAAAAATATTCTCACCATGGACCCCCTGGGACTCTATGAAAATACATTGGTAACAGATGCTCTAACCTTATCTAAAGGACTTATTAAAGAGGGCATACCCCATGGTTTTATCTTGACGGATGCTCATCAAAAATATTTTGAAGTGACCTCCCTAGTGGACTATCAAGAACTAGAAGATCATATGGTGATGCATAAGGCGGATGGGAATGATTCGCTTCGTGAGTTTATTGCTCAGAAAAATGAGTTTCTTCATGAGCGGGGAGCTTTGATCTTCTTTACGCGGCCCATCTCCGCTGATTTAGCAGCCTGTGATCACTTAAAGTCTGATCGCAACCAGGTGCTTGTTTATGCACCCCATTTGAAAAAGAAAGGGATTTCGTCGAAAGGACGACGAATGATTTTAAGAGAATTGGAGGGCCCAGGTTATGAAATGGTTTAATTACAATCGAGTCAAGATCCTGGTTATTCTCCTTCATAGTTTCCTGTTAGCTCGCTTGCTGTTAGGAGCCTATGAAGTAAACTTGATCACCCCTTTGATACTAGTTGCCCCAGTCTTAAAAATTGCTGTGCCCACGGCATTGATTGGAACCGGCTTAGTGGGACTAATCCGAGATGTTAAGCCCATTTACATTCTACTTGCCTTGGTGGGTGGAGTTCTCCTATGGCAAAGCTTTCAGTATAATCCAGAAGGTATTTTAGATGCTGTCCGACTGATTAATGATAAGCTTACTTCAGGTCGAGAACTTCTTTTTGAAGATTTTAGCTTTATTATGGATAATATGACTTTGATTGTGGTAGCTGTGTCCTTTCTAACAATCTATGTCTATCCGTGGAACCTCTTAATTATTGACTTATCCCTTATATTCTTTTTATGGGCGGTGGATAGTTTGCCCCAACCAGACTCCTTGTTGGTGCCTTTGGTTTTGTTATGGGGTTTCCTTTTTGTCCATGACCGTATTATGGCGCGAGACTCTGATTATGGATCCTATCGTGTCAACCAGATTGATCAAGGATCCCGTTTGCGACAGGGATTGGTGTTATCTCTTTTAATTGGAGCTATAACCATTAATTTGGTGGGACAAGGAAAAGGACCTCTATATAACGACATATGGATGAAAGCAAATAATTACTTGATGCAAGAAGATGCCCTGCCTGGTGATTACTTTGCCGATTCTTTTTCCTTAAAGGTGACTGGTTATCAAGATTCCTCCACATCATTAGGTGGGAATGTTTCATTAAATAATAACATTGCTTTTCGTTTGGCGGGAAAAGCTCCGCTCTATATGCGAGGAAATACTAAGCAGGTCTATACTGGGAGCATTTGGGAGCGTAGTAAACTAATTTATCGCACCAATAATACTGCTTCAGAACTCATTACCAAAGCCTATGAAGACGCTCCAGTTCATGAAGTAACGGTGGATCCAGCAGGAGTTGAAACGTCAAGCCTGTTTGTTCCGTCTTATCCAAAATCGGTAACTTTAGAGCGCAGAAATCGTGACCAACGAACTTATTATAGTATTCAAGATCAGACATTTATGGTGGCGGAGCCCCAACGGGACAACTATACCGTTAGCTTTTATGATCAAGCATATGTGGAGCAATTAGCTTTAGAAGGAATCAATGATGGAGTCACCCAAGAACATAGTGCTTATCTTCAATTGCCAGAAACGATCACGGATCGAACCGTTGACTTAGTTAATAATATTATTGAAGGCAAAGAAACTAAGGCAGACAAGATTCTTGCACTCACCACCTTTTTACGGGATAACTATGATTACAACTTAACCCCTGGACCGGTACCAGCCGATCAAGATTTTGTTGATTATTTCCTCTTTGAAGTGCAAGAAGGCTACTGCATATATTATGCATCGGCACTTACCATTATGCTTCGCATAGCAGGAATACCAGCCCGATATGCAGAGGGGTTTAAGGTTTCAGATGAAACAGATTCTTCAGGAAATTATTTGGTCCGCAATCAAGATGCCCATGCCTGGACGGAAGTGCTAACAGATCCCCGCAAAGATCTTTGGACAATCTGGGATGCAACCGGTACTCCTCGGGAACAAGAAACCTTGGGGAATGAGAATGGTGGTTTTACGCCCAGCACGCCTCTTGAACCACGTCCAGAGCTAACAAGACCCTTAGAACCTACTCCTGAAGATACACTACCTGACGGGTCACCAGCACCATCAGAGAAGCCTACCACAGAAGGTGGCGACTTTGATTTAGAAATACCTAGCTGGGTATGGAGTCTTCTAGTTGCGACTCTTGCCTTGGCAGGCGTTCTTCTTTTTAAACGAAAGCGTGTGAATAGATTGATTGAAGAAGACTCTGCAAAACCCTACCTAAAATATATTATCCGTTTATTGAAAGAATCCGGGGTTGATGTAAAGGACTCAAATACCTTAGAAGAAATTAGTCAACAGGTTATGGATGCGAATCTAAAAAAAGAATTTCAAGATTTCGCAGCCAATTACTATGAAGCTACTTATGGAAAGCGACCAGCCAGCTTAAATTCAGAGCAAAAGACGCATCTGCTTGAAGAAGCCTATCGGGTTCACCGAATCAATAACAACGGTTTCTATCACTTGCTGCGAAAGTTTGTTTGGTAAGATGATTAATTCCACTCTGGGCGGTCAAGTTTAAGTCTTGATCACTCCAGAGGGAACTAATCGTTAGGATAATGAGCACTTGACGAAACAAATTAGACAGAAGCAGCAATTAAGCTTTACTAGAATTTAAATAAAACTATTCATTAATAAACTAGAGTTTTATTAATGAATAGTTTTCAGAGGGAAATAGGTACCGAACAAAAGAAAGAACAAAAACGAAAAGATAAGAACGACTTACAGGAAAAGCAAGACAAGAACCAAGGCTGAACCAGTGTTTTAGTCTTGACAGGAGGACCTATGGTTAAATTAATTTGCATCGACATGGATGGCACTCTTTTAAATAGCCAGCTCCAAGTCTCAGATGAGAATAAAAAAGCCATCGATTTGGCGCAAAAGCAAGGGATTGCTGTGACTTTAGCTACGGGGCGGATGTATCCATCGGCTCTGTCTTTTGCGAGGCAATTGGGTATAGAAATGCCACTCATTACAATGAATGGTGCTTTAGTTAAAAATCCGGTCACGGAAGAAAAATTGAGTGAACATAGTATTGGTCGAGGTGAACTTACTCAAATTATTAACCGAATCACTCATTATGGTTATCGACCTAATTTCTACGATGAATTCAATCTCTACGTTGGAGCAGGTCTGCAGCGTTATTACCAAAGAGGTGCTTTTGATCAAATCGATCCTCGTTATCAAATTATACCCATCGATGAATCCTTTACCTATCAGGATCTTTTAGACAAGTCGGGTGATACGATTAAGAAAGGAATTTTCTTTCCAAAACAAGAGGATCGAGAGCTCATTCGACGTGAACTAATGGCCATGAAAAACTTGCATGTGGTATCCTCATCCCTAACCAACCTGGAGATGACCAATCATTTGGCTGACAAAGGGAAAGCGGTATTGCTTTTAGGGAATTATTTAGGAATTCGTCAAGAAGAGATAATGGTGATTGGCGACTCAGAAAATGATCGGAGTATGTTGGCGGTGGCGGGTCATTCCATTGTCATGGGGAATGCACCTTTAAGTATTAAAAAAGAAGCAAGTTTTGTGACATCAGACAATAATCAAGATGGTGTGGCGCGAGCCATACGGACAATCGCTTTGGGGGAAACATGTTAAACATTATTTTATTTCAACCGGAAATACCACAAAATACAGGAAATATTGGGCGGACCTGTGTTCTTACAGGCTCTCGTCTTCATCTTATCAAACCCTTGGGATTTGAAATCAGTGACAAGCAGATCCGGCGAACTGGCTTGGATTATTGGAAAGAGGTAGACCTTGAAGTCCATGAATCCTGGGAGGATTTTAAAAACAAATATCCGGAAGCAGCAGTTTTTGCAATTACAACAAAAGGAACCCAGTGTTACTCGGATATATCCTATCAAGATGGTGATTTCGTGATGTTTGGGCGAGAATCGGCAGGTTTGCCAGAGGAGATCCGAAACGAATTGGCGGAACGTTTGATTCGAGTGCCCATGCTGGAAACATCAACTCGTTCATTAAATCTTTCAAATACAGCAGCTATTGTAGCCTATGAAGCCATGCGCCAATTAAAGTTTCCTCATATGAAATAAGCGATTTAGGTAGGAAAGTGTATTAGGTACTAAATATTTTAGAGGCCAAAGTAATAATGTGGCCAGGTTATCTTCTTTAAATTACCAAAGTGATTAGTTTCATAGTATAATAAACCAACTTGGTAATTATAAATGGACAATTCTTAACAAGTGTAAATCCCTAATCACTATAAATACTTTAAGTGGCTTTTATTGAAGAGGAAATAAACATGGGTAACAATTTACTAATTGCACAATCTGGTGGCCCGACGGCAGTTATCAATGCTTCCTTAGCTGGGGTCATTCAAGCTGCCTTTGACCAACCTGATATTGACAAAGTGTATGGGGCATTGCATGGATTAGAAGGTGTTTTAAACAATCGCATTTTGGACCTTGGAAATGCTTTTTCAAATCCAGATTTGCTGGAGAAACTGAAAAGAACGCCGGCCATGGCCCTGGGATCGTGTCGTTTTAAATTAGCGAAAACACCGGATAAAAATTATGAAAAAATCGCACAAACATTAAGGGAGCTCAAGATTAGTTATTTTCTTTATAATGGTGGTAATGACTCCATGGATACAGTAGATAAGCTATCAAATTATTTTGAAAGGTCCGGGATGGATGTTAAATGCATCGGGATTCCCAAAACTATAGACAATGATTTGGTTGAGACGGATCACACTCCAGGCTATGGTTCGGCAGCGCGGTTTGTAGCTCAAAGTATTCGAGATATTTACTGTGATTCAGCTGTTTACGACCGTCATTCCGTTACGATTGTAGAAATTATGGGGCGAAATGCAGGCTGGCTCACAGCAGCTTCTGTTTTAGCTCGCAGTCAAGAAATAAGTGCACCTCATTTAGTATATTTACCAGAGAAAGCTTTTGACCGAAACTCATTCTTGCAACAAGTGGAAAAACTATCCCAGCGCCAAAAGACCATCATCATTGCCGTTTCTGAGGGGATTAAATTTCCATCTGGTGAATATGTCAATGAAGACACGAAATCAGAACATGATTCCTTTGGACATGCAGCTTTAGCAGGCTCAGGTCGATATCTGGAACATATGATTCGCACAGAATTTGGTTTTAAGACGCGAACCATTGAGTTTAGTACCCTACAACGTTCTGCAGCTCACTTAGCCTCTAGTGTGGATTTAAAAGAAGCCTATCGCTGCGGACTAAAGGCTGTTGAATTTGCTGCAGGAGGATATAACCGCGTAATGGTTTCAATCCAACGCATTTCTGACAATCCCTACCTCGTCAAGTATGTACCAGTTGATGTTTCTAAAGTAGCGAACAAAGAAAAGCTGATCCCAGAAGATTGGATCACGACCAATGGCATAGATTTAACCCAAGATTTTATAAATTACGTCAAGCCATTGCTTGGCAAGGATCCTTTTCCCAGCCTGTTTATGTTTCTTAAAGAAGATTTAAAAACAAATTAAATTTAGCATTGAAAAAAAACAAATAATTTACAACATAATTAAAAGGTTTTATGGATTAAGAATAAAGATAGTATCAACATATTTAACTGAAATGTTTGAAGCATAAATATTTGAATAGTAAGAGCCTAGTGTGATAAAAACGCTAGGCTTTTACTATTTGAATAAAACAAAATTAATATAAATAAGGGAAATCTATTGAGAAATCAGAGTGCAAAGTAAAAAGGGTTGAGAAGTTAATTGGTGACTTTTGTCTGTTCGGTAGATTTAAAAGTCATATGTGAAATAGATAACTAAAACGTATAAAAAACACAGAAATTGATTAATTATTTACTATATGTACATATAATCTATAAAATGATATTTTTGATAAAATTCAAAAATGCCTGTTTTAGATAGTGTTTGCTTAAATATATGAAGAAATTATAACAATAATGAAGTTAAGAGGGCCTGGAGTTTAAAATATGGCAAATAAATTCCCTTTAAAAGACTGTAAATTGTTAATTGAGAATATTAACGAATGTTGAATATATTTTTTGGTAGGAATACAATTGTTTCAATATCAAAGCCGATGAAAATCTTTTGATTGGCTTTGAAAAACAATTAGGGGGGAATGAAATGTTAAAACGTTTGTTAACAACTGTTATTGCTTTATCTATGGCGGTAGGTCTGTCAGCATGTACCAAACCACAAGAGGGCAACAAACCTGATGCGAATACCACAACTGGAACTACGACAGATGCGAGTTCGACACCTGGAGATACATCAGGAGCTGAGACTGGTGGCTACGAATATACGAAAATGGATCCAGGCACCTATCACATTGGTGTGGTGACCGGAACCGTTTCACAAGCTGAGGATGAGCTCCGTGGAGCTGAAGCACTCATTACAAAATATAAATCAGTTGATGACGGTGGAATGATTAAACATGTTACTTATCCTGATAACTTTGACCAAGAACAAGAAGCGACCATTCAATCAATTACACAATTAGCAAATGATCCTAAGATGAAAGCGATTATTGTGAATCAGGCAGTACCTGGAACTGTGGCAGCTTTCAAGAAAATCAGGGAAACTAGACCTGACATCCTTCTTTTAGCAAACTCTTCTCAAGAAGATCCTAAAATGATTGATGCTGCAGCCGATATGGTTATTGACCCGGACAATATTAACCGTGGATATCTAATTCCTTGGGTAGCTAAAGAATTAGGTGCCAAAGCTTTTGTTCACATTTCCTTCCCACGTCATATGTCTATTGAACTTCTCTCACAAAGAAGAAATATCATGAAAGAAGCTTGTGCAGAACTGGGATTGGATTTCTATGATGAAACAGCCCCAGACCCAATGTCTGACGTTAAAGTAGCTGGAGCGAAAAAATATATCCAGGATCAAATGCCGGCTTGGGTAGAAAAGTATGGAAAAGATACAGCTTTCTTTGCAACCAACGATGCACAGACTGAACCTTTGTTAAACCGAGTTGCCTCTTTGGGAGCAATCTTTGTTGAGCCTGATCTACCTTCTCCAATCATGGGCTATCCAGCAGCTTTAAACATTAGCTTGACAGAAGAAGCCGGCGATTGGCCTGCAATTCTTGCAAAGGTTGAAGAAACAGTTAAGCAAACAGCTGGTAGTGGCCGCATGGGAACATGGGCATACTCCTTTGGATTTACCGGATCTGAGGGTCTTGGTGAATTTGCCAAGGGTGTTTTAGAAGGAACTTACAAACATGATTCAAAAGATGATTTGATTGAAGCCTTTAAATCCGTAACACCTGGTGCAGAATGGAATGGATCAACTTATGTTGACAACCAAACAGGCGAAGAAAAGAAAAATCATATCATGGTTTATCAAGATACCTACGTATTCGGTAGAGGATATATGGGTGCAACCGAGGTTGAAGTTCCTGAGAAATTTAAAAACATTAAGAACGATTAAGAGACTGTTTTTCTAGAATGTAAAGAACCTAAAGCATAAACGGCTCGTTGAGCCGTTTATGCTTTAGTCTAAAATATGAGACAGAGAAAAGCAGAATGAGATAGAGAAAACCAGAAAAAGTAAAACAAAAGGGGAAAGAGGTGAAGAAATGTCCTCAAAAAAAGAGCTTTTACGATTGGAATCCATCGGTAAGGAGTTTGATGGCAATCGTGTTTTAAAAGATGTTAATTTCTCTTTAAATGAGGGGGAAATTCTGGGCCTAGTTGGAGAAAATGGGGCAGGAAAATCAACCTTGATGAAAATTCTCTTCGGCATGGAAGTTATTCATGAAACGGGAGGATATGAGGGAAACATCATCTATCAAGGCCAAAAGGTAGAATTCAAAACACCCTTAGAGGCATTAAATGCTGGTATTGGGATGGTTCATCAAGAGTTTTCACTGATTCCAGGGTTTTCCGCTACTGAAAATATTCAATTGAATATGGAGAAAACAAAAAAAAGTTTGATGTCCTCTTTAACGGGAAAAATGTTTGGAACCTTGGATTGGGAACGAATGGAAACGGAATCTCAAGCAGCGATTGATATGCTCGGTGTAAATATTAATGCAACAACCTTAATATCTGAAATGCCCGTTGGGCATAAGCAATTTATTGAGATTGCTCGCGAAATTAATCGGCAGCATGTCAAGCTGTTAGTGCTAGATGAACCGACGGCAGTTTTAACAGAATCTGAAGCGATTTACCTTAAAACAGCCATGCGTAGACTGGCTGATTTAGGCATCGGTATTATTTTTATTTCTCATCGTTTAAATGAAATTATCAGTACTTGCGATAAAATTGTTGTTTTACGGGACGGAATAGTAGTTCGTGAAACACCAGTTCAAGGAGTGAAAGTTCGTGATATCGCAGAGTGGATGGTGGGCCGAGGAATGGATGAGGCAGCTCGCCATGTAGTTCGTGAAAGCAATGAAGACGATATTATTCTTGAAATTAACCATTTGTGGGTGGATATGCCTGGAGAAACGGTTAAAGATATTAGTTTAAAAGTGCGACGAGGAGAAATTCTTGGTATTGGTGGTTTGGCAGGCCAAGGGAAAATAGGTCTTCCTAACGGAGTAATGGGATTATATCCAGCAGGTGGAGAAATTATCTATAACGGGACTACATTAGATTTTCAAGAACCCAAAAACTCCCTCAACCAACGAATTGCCTTTGTATCCGAGGACCGACGTGGTGTGGGCCTCCTATTGGATGAATCCATTGAGTGGAATATTGGCTTTAATGCCATGCAAATTCAAGATAAATTTCTCAAGCGGTTAGGACCATTGAAATTGCGAGATGATCAGGCCCTAAATAAAATGGCTCAAAAATATATGGACCAGTTAGAAATTAAAGCAACTGGGCCCAGTCAACATGCGAGAAGCTTATCGGGGGGGAATCAACAAAAAGTTTGCCTAGCCAAGGCCTTTGCAACAGAGCCCGAATTGCTATTTGTTTCCGAACCAACTCGTGGTATAGACGTTGGCGCAAAGCGCTTAGTGCTTCAATCCCTTGAACGATATAATGAGGAAAAAGGCACCACCATTGTTGTTGTTTCCTCGGAACTTGAAGAATTAAGGTCCATTGCGGATCGTATTGCCATTATAACCGAAGGTAAAGTCATCGGTATTTTACCTCCGGATACGCCAGCCGCGGACTTTGGTCTGTTAATGTCTGGGGAAGAAATTACAGGAGGAGAGGCTTAATGGAGCGATTTAAAAAAATGGTTGATAACTTCGGGCTGCCAAACCTCATTATCACAGGATTCTTAGTGGTTTTATTTATTTTAACAGGACCGGCTGGAATTCGAGTGGACAAATCAATTACTGACATTATGTTCCGATTTGGAATTAATGCGATTATGGTTCTTTCCATGGTCCCGATGATTCAGGCCGGCTGTGGACTTAACTTTGGTATACCCGTTGGTTTTATCGCTGGTATGTTAGGCTCTGTGGTTTCATTAGAATTTGGAGTTTCTGGTATGGCTGGAATGTTTTTAGCCATGTTCTTTGGAGCCGTCTTTGGATTAGTGTTTGGTTGGCTATATGGAGAGTTATTAAATCGCGTTAAAGGCGAAGAAATGGTTATTGCCACTTACATTGGCTATGTCATCATTTTCTTGTTTAATATCTTTTGGACCATCCTACCCTTTAAAAACCCTCGTTCAATACAAAGCTATGGGGGAACAGGATTACGTCAAACCATTTCACTGGAAGGAGTTTGGGCAAAAGCCTTGGATCCAGGAACCGTAGTTGATCCTTTGGCTTTGCGACCAGACACCCTACCGGTTGTTACGATCAATAATTATATTCAAATTCCTTTAGGCATGATTATGTTATTTGCCTTTGTAGCTTTCTTGGTTTGGTTATTTTTCAAAACAAAAACAGGAACAGCAATTACAGCAGTAGGCTCAAATCCTGACTACGCAAGAGCTGCTGGTATTAATATCAACAAGATGAGGATTTTGTCCGTGATGCTTTCAACTGCGATTGCAGCAATTGGTCTCATTACCTATCAGCAAAGCTTTGGTTTTATTGAAATGTATGGGGCGCCTTTAGGATTTGTATTCCCAACGGTTGCAGCTATTCTAATGGGTGGAGCATCTGTAAACAAAGCTAGTATTATAAATGTTATCATCGGAACCTTTTTGTTCCAAGCCTTAGTAACCATGACACCGACTGTCATTAATTCATTAATCAAAATTGACTTATCAGAAATCATCCGAGTGGTTGTAACTAACGGATTGATTGTATATGCCTTGACTAGACGGAGGAAAAAATGATGAAAAATGATCGATTAAAAAAAGGGTTGATGAACGCCGCAGTTCCTGCCTTATTTATTATCATTAGTCTTCTAGCAGTCAAGCCTTCGGGACTACCGCCTAATTACATTGCAGAGCAAGTATTTATTCGATTGTTTCGTAATTCCTTTCTAGTTCTTGCCTTATTATTGCCTATTATGGCAGGTATGGGAATTAACTTTGCCCTTACTTTAGGAGCGATGGCAGGACAAATGGGTATTATCGCAGCTCAAGGGTTAGGCTTAGCCGGGCCTGGTGGATTATTTTTAGCGATAACTATTTCGATTCCAGTTGCTATTATTTTGGGTGTCTTTGCAGGACGAGTCTTAAACAAAGCTAAGGGCCGTGAAATGATTACCTCAATGATGCTAGCTTTCCTCATTAATGGGGTTTACCAGTTCATTATCCTTTATCTATTTGGTACCAAAATTTTGCCCTTCAATCAAAATCGAAGTATTATTTTATCCAAGGGATACGGGGTCCGAAACACCCTGGAATTAACTAGTTCTCAATCATTTGATAATTTGGGTGATAAAGTTTTAACCAAGCTCTTAGGTTCTCCCTTATATATAGGCGATTTTAAAATTCCTTTCTTTACCATCTTTTTAATTCTTCTGCTCTGCCTACTGACCTGGTGGTTTGGAAGAACTAAATTAGGGCAAGATATGAGAGCCGTTGGGCAAGATATGGAAGTTGCAGCCAATTCAGGAATCAATGTAGATCGGACTAGAGTTTGGGCCATCGCAATTTCTACAGTTTTGGCCGGAATTGGACAGATTATCTATCTACAGAACCTTGGAACTATGAACACCTATACTGGCCATGAATCCACAGCATTATATTCCGCCGCTTCCTTGCTAATAGGTGGTGCATCTGTTGCTTCCGCTGGCATATTTAATGCGATTTTAGGTACGGGTCTTTTCCATATGCTTTTTGTGGTGATGCCACCAGCAGCAACCAATGTAACAGGAAATGCTATGATTGGTGAGTATTCCCGAATGGTAATTTCTTATGGTATTGTTGCCTTAGCATTAGTTATGCATGCACGCAGGAAGCTTAAAGAAAGAGAGATGGATCGACAGGCTTTTCGTGGGGATGCAAAAGCCAAAGAAAAACTAAAACCAATTAATGACCTAAAATAGGTATATTTAATGACTATATAGAAAAGATTCGCTTACAAGAATTTTTGTGAGCGAATCTTTTTTTAAGGTGCTTTATTGTAAAAAATGTTTTCTTAACA
>LFRM01250306.1_pt1 | contig 16585 bp, 15 predicted proteins | sample 618341 | NCBI WGS metagenome assembly LFRM01 (sample SAMN03654438, study PRJNA283298) | anaerobic digester metagenome | isolation source: pool of bioreactors CSTR01a, CSTR02a, and CSTR03a thermophilic anaerobic... | place: Denmark: Kgs. Lyngby | collected 2014-05-21 | reverse complement strand
GTATAGCCTTATGTCTTTTTTCATGAAATAACGAAAAAGTGTTGGCAAGATTTTATCTCACCAACACCAGATTGTGTAGAACCAATAATTTAAAACTTTATGTAGTGTGGTCAGGAAATTACAGAACTGATTTGTTTATTGTTGATTCCTTAGAATTACTTGCAAATGTTTTTAATATTGAGCGGGACTAGTTGTAATTAGACTGCTCTTAAAAGAAAGTTTGAAAAACAACTCTCGATGTCATCTAACTCATTGTGAGAAATACTGTTGCAATGCTCAAGAGGATGTAAATGCTTTAATAAAATAATATAAAAAATGCACCCCTTTTGTTAGCTTGGCCAACAAAGGGGTGCATTTGTGTCTATTAAGTGATTAATACTTTCTAGAACAATTAAAAATGGAAAACTTTTTAACTAAGTTTATCTACTTGCGTAGCGTAGTGATAGTCATTATAATACAATTTAATATAATCTAGAACGATCTCTTTTGGGTCGTTTTTAATTATACCGTCTTTAATGTTTCTATACTGATATGGTAAGTACATCGAAATCAATGTCATTGGAATATCTATACTACTTAAGTTATCCATAAGTTTTTTGATCGCTTGTGTGACTTCTTCTCTTGGAAGGTAGTAGCGTGCACGGTCTGAGTATGAATACTTACGTTTAATGAATAATTCTTTATCATTCCCATGATAGTGATTCTCCCAGTTTTCTGGATGTTCTAACATGCTTTTTTCTAATACATCAATGAAGTTAGAAGGTTCATCACATAGAACGTTTTCAATATGAGCTAAAGAGAAGAGTGCTTCACGGTAAGCAAAGGTCAAAGCAGGGCCTACTTTTAATATTACGACTCCATCCTCTACCATTTGTCTCAAGTGCTGAGGCGTTTGATAGTCTGAAGAATGACCTTCGAATGCTAAAGTATCATATTTTTCTTTTAGTGTTGAAGTAAGTTCTTTAGCTGATTCTCTATCGTAGAAGAAAAGATCATCATCTCCGAATTCTACTCCAGGTTGAACAACAATAGCGATTACTGATTCAAATACATCATTAACATTATAATGATCAAAAGCTTTCTTGAATGTTTCATATGTTGCTTCCAAATCTTCTGGTGTTGTTACTTCAAGAGTTTCTTCTTGTTCTTGCAAGCCGCCAGGGATTGGTACTTCACTTCCAATAATGTAAACGGGTTTAATTGCGTCAGGATTAACCTTTTTGAGATCTTCATAAGCTCTTGCGCAAGATTGTGCAAGTACTGCTGAACGTCTTGCAATAATTTCATCTGATAATCGTGTATCTGTTGAATCATCTGCCACGCGCATAGATGTATCTAGATGAATCTTTGTGAATCCGGCATAAACATAATCATAGACTAGTTGTTCTGCGCGTTCCATTGCTACTTCCTCGTTTTCTTTTGTCCACGTTAGAGGACCTAAGTGGTCTCCGCCTAAAATGATTCGATCGTGAGCCAAGCCTACATTGTCTGCAATATCATGGACAAACTCGACGTAATCTTCAGGAGTCATCCCAGTATACCCTCCAAATTGGTTTACTTGGTTAGCTGTTGCTTCAATAACTGTAATTGAGTTATTATCTCTTGCGAATTCAAGAGCAGCCTCTATAACCTCGCTATTTGCTGTACATACTGAGTAAACTCCTATAGGAATTTTATTCGATAACTTTAGTAATGGGTTAGTTTTCATTTTCATTACCTCCGAACAAACTATAACACAATTAATCACATAGTCAACAATAATAAACAAATAACAACCAATAATGTTTGATTGTGTTGACTTAGTGTTTTCGTTTGTGATAACCTTGCAGTAGAAAGAGGTGTAAGTATGAAAAATAGATTACTTATTTTAGAAGACTTTGATTATGTGTTGGAGTCAATTCTAAAAGTATCACCACAAATTGTGGATGATTATGAAGTTATTAGATACAGTAAGGACAATGAGATTGATCAATTAGTGAAAGTTTCGAAGTTTATTCGGCAAGATGTTGAGAATAATCGTGCAATCATTATTGATGATTACGGAATTTTACCTTTCATGGTAACTGCAAAACATGAGAAGATTATTTGCGCTCAATTATCAGAGGAACATTCAGCATTAATGACTAGAGATCATAATAACTCAAATGTAATTAGCATTGGAGCAATGATGGCAGGAGTTGGTGTAATTAACTCTGTAATTGACAGATTCATTAATCATGATTACGCAGGTGGAAGACATCAGATTAGAATTGATATGTTAGATAGTATGGGAGGCGCAAAATGAGGATCGCTATAGGTTGTGATCATATTGTAACGAGTATGAAGAATGATATTAGAGACTACTTAATTGATATTGGTTATGAGGTTCTTGATGTTGGAACGTATGATGAAAAAAGAACTCATTACCCAATCTACGGACAACGAATTGGAGAACTAGTTGCATCAGGGGTGGTTGATATCGGCGTTGCTATTTGTGGTACTGGAGTCGGTATCTCTAACTCAGTTCAAAAAGTAAAAGGAACTCGTGTTGCTCTAGTGAGTGACGTCATTACAGCAATTAAAGCAAAAGAAGATTTTAACGCAAATGTTATTTCTTTTGGTGGTCGTGTAGTTGGCATGGGTACAGCAGTAGATATTATAGATAATTTCCTTGCAGCACAATATTTAGGGAAGAATGCAGATAAAATCGAATTTATCAACTCAATTGGTAATGAGTCGCCAGTATCATTTGATGAACATCTAGAAAAATGGGATAAAGGGTTCTACGTCGACTAATTGAAACTACATCTTGAGAAGTGATGTAGAATGTTTTGAATATCGAACATAATTCGTACATTCGAACAAACACAACAAACATTAAATATCAATACCAATCATCGGTTATCGAAAGTGTTGGAATTTCGCCTTGACTTTCAAATGAAAGCGGTATATATTGTATTTAGCAAACAAAAACAAACGTATTCAAACGAAAGGGAGGTTCATATGAACAAAAATGATGTTGCAATGTTAGGATTTGAAATAGTCGCTTATTCAGGGGAGGCTAGATCAAAATACTTAAATGCTCTTAAGATTGTAAAAGCAAAGGGTGACGCTACTGAGGTCCAAAAATTAGTTGGGGAAGCAGAAGAATCACTAAAATTAGCTCATAACGCACAAACTGCAATGTTAGCCAAAGAAGCTAGTGGGGATGATATTGAGTTAGGATTCATCTTTGTACACGGTCAAGATCATTTAATGACAACTATATTATTGAAAGATATTTTAGAAAATTTAATGGACATTTATAAATAAATATAACTATGGAGGAAATTTATGAATAAAATTCTAGACAAATTGGTTGATCAAATAAAGAAATACCAACCATTCTTTGATAAGTTTGCAGCTAATAAATATATTAGTGGGATGAGAAACGGTTTAATACTACCAATGTATGTATTACTATTCTCAAGTATATTTATGGTTGTTTTGTATGTACCAAATATTTTTAATTTCTATTGGAGTGAGGCAATCGAAACTGCACTTCTAAGACCATACGACCTAACAATGGGTGTTTATGGATTAATTGTAGCAACAACTGTTGCAAAAGCATTTACAGATATACTGAATCAAGATCAAGAAGTAGGTAAGAGTATAAGTGGTGTCGCTACAATGGTAGCTTCATTATCTGTTTACCTTATTCTATTGGCAGATCCAGTTGATGGGGGATTCTCAACTGCATTCTTAGGTGCTTCAGGTATGATTGTTGCTATTATTATTGGATTAATAGTTCCAAACATATTTAAGTTCGCAATTAACAAAAACTTAACGGTTAAACTACCAAAAGAAGTACCACCTAACCTAGCAGAATCATTTCAAAGTGTAATTGCTTATGGTCTTGCTATCACGGTATTCTTCGTGTTTGACATCATCTTTAAAAATTTCAGTGGTGGTGTAAACGTTGCAGAGTCAATGATGAACATTTTAAACCCAATCTTTAGGGCAGCTGAATCATATATCGGGATGTCGATCGTGTATTCAGCAACCGCATTCTTCCAATTTCTTGGAATGAATGGACCAGATATTGTATTCCCAGCAGTTAAACCAGCGATGTTCCAAAACCTTGCTGAGAACCAAGAACTATATAGACAAGGATTACATGCATATCACTCAATGACAAATGCATCATATGATATGGCTATTGCATTTGGTGGTACAGGGGCTACATTGATGGTTACAGCAATGTTCTCATTCTTATCAAAATCAAAAGGTAACAAGGCTGTAGGACGTGCAGCGATGGTTCCAGTAATATTTAATGTTAACGAACCTATAACATTTGGAGCTCCTTTGATTCTAAGTCCGATCTTCTTGGTACCATTTATCTTGGCACCGATAGCTAACACACTTATATGGCGATTCTTTGTCGTTGGTATGGGGATGAATGGATTTATTATGGAACTACCTTGGACTACACCTGGTTTCATCGGAACTATTGTAGGTACTAACTTCCATCCATTATCATTTGTAGTTGTAATCTTAATTGCTGCAGTTGACTTCATAATCTACTATCCATTCTTTAGAGTATATGATATTCAAAAAGTTGAAGAAGAAGAGGCAAAAGGTCATGCTGGAGAAGTTGAAGAAAAAGTCATTGACTTAGAAGCATTAAAAATTGATGAAGACAGTCTGAACATACTTGTACTCTGTGCAGGTGGTGGTACAAGCGGCATGCTTGCAAACGCATTAAATGACCACAATACAGTACTGGAAGAAGAACTTGGAGTTAAGTTTACAGCACGTGGAGGACACTATGGTCAACACGGTGAATTTATGAAAGAAGTGGATGTAGTAATTTTGGCACCACAAGTATCAAGTCATTTAGAAAACATGGAAAAAGAAGCTAAAAATTATGGAGCAGTTGCTATCGGTACACAAGGAGCACAGTATATTTCATTTACTAGAGATCCTAAATCAGCAGCAATCTTTATCCTTGAACAAATAAAGACAAAGAGAGGATAATAATTTAAAATGAGTATAAAAAAATTTCCTAAAGATTTTCTATGGGGAAGTGCTTCAGCAGCCTACCATTTCGAAGGAGCTTTCGATAAAGATGGAAAAGGATTAACAGTTCAAGATGTTACTCCAAAAGGTGCAAGAGGTGTTATTACTGATGGCCCTACACCAGATAATCTTAAACTTAAAGCAGCAAACTTCTATGAAAACTATAAAGATGATATTAAATTATTTGCTGACATGGGTTTTAAATCATTTAGAACTTCAATCTCATGGGCAAGAATATTTCCTAATGGAGATGACCTAGAACCGAATGAAAAAGGATTAGAGTTCTATGATGGAGTTATCGATGAATTACTAAAATATGGAATCGAACCAGTTATCACACTAGCTCATTATGAAACACCCTTAGCACTTGCTAAAAAATATAACGGTTGGCTCAACAGAGAGGTTATTGACCATTTTGTTCGCTTCTCTGAAATTGTATTGGATCGCTATAAAGATAAGGTTAAATACTGGTTAACTTTCAATGAAATTAATGCTATTTTGGAAACACCATTTATTGCAGGTGGAATCTTAACACCAGAAGATGAGCTAAGCGCATCTGATCTATATCAAGCTGCTCACCATCAATTGGTTGCAAGTTCTTTAGTAACAAAAAGAGCACACGAAATCAATCCAGAGCTAATGGTTGGCTGTATGATTTCAGAAAAAGGAGCATACCCACTTCGACCACATCCAGAAGATGCAGTACTAGAAATGCAAAAAAAACAAGAACTAGACTTCTTCACACATATTCATGCTAGAGGAGAATATCCGTTCAGTTCGAAACGTGTGTTTGAAGAAAATAATATTAAATTGGAAATTACAGATTTGGATAGGGAAATTCTAAAAGCATATCCAGTAGACTACATTTCAGTTAGTTATTATAGAAGTGTATGTACTACAGCATTAGAAGATGATAAGTACAAAGATGTAAGAGACGTTTCAGAAGACACATTCACAGTTAAAGAAGTGGAAAATCCATATCTTGAGACAAGTGAGTGGGGCTGGCAAATTGATCCGATCGGGTTTAGAATTGTCTTAAATGAAATGTATGACAAGTATGAGTTACCAATATTTATCGTTGAAAATGGATTAGGAGCTCATGATGAGCTAGTCAAAAATGAACTTGGAGAATTCACTGTTAATGATGAGTATAGAATTGATTACTTAAAACAGCATATTCAACAAGTGCATGAAGCCATCCTAGATGGTGTAGATATTCTTGGTTTCTTAAGTTGGGCAGCAATGGATGTTGTAAGTACAACTGAAGGATCAATTAATAAGCGCTACGGCTTTATCTACATTGATTTACAAGAAGATGGATCTGGTTCACTAGATAGATATAAGAAAAAAAGTTACCATTGGTACAAAGATGTAATTGAGTCAGATGGCTCATCACTTTGGGAATAAGTAAATCGAGGTTTTCTTCTTAGGAAACCTCGATTTATGTAAAGGAGAATAAATAAATGAAGAAGTACTCAGGTAAGATAGGTTTACTTTTTGTTGCAGTAATTTGGGGGACTGGATTTGCAGCTAGCGCGCTTGCATTAGAAAACTATACCCCTTATCAAACTCTAGCTCTTAGATTTAGTATGGCATTTGTAGTATCCTTATTAATCTATAGAGACAAGATAAAATCAATTAACAAACAAACATTTATTAAAGCAGGAATGATCGGCTTGTTTCTATTCATGGCATTCCTATTTCAAACAGTAGGACTGCAGTATACAACAGCCTCAAAAAATGCATTTCTGACTGCAGTAAATATAGTGATAGTACCCATACTAGGTCTTGTAATATTTAAAGAAAAAATACCTTTTAAAAACTTAATGGGAACTTTAGTTACATTAGCGGGTATTGCCTTTCTTTCAATTGAACTAAAAGGCTTTACCGGAATAAATAAAGGAGATTTACTGACTCTTGTTGCGGCATTGTTTTTTGCCCTTCAGATTTTCTATACAGACCACAGTGTTAAGGATATAGAACCGGGTGTAATTATGATTGTTCAAATGGGAGTTGCAGCTTTACTCTCTTGGGCTATAGTTCTATTTACACATCAAACAGACATAAACTTTACGATGACAGCACTCAAACCGATCCTATACTTGGGTCTGATTAGTACCATGCTAGCTTACGGGATACAAACATGGGCACAGAAAATAACGACGAGTACCGAAGCAGCTGTAATACTCTCAACTGAGGCATTCTTTGGAATGATTGCATCAATACTTATACTTGGAGAAGTTGTAACAGTTCAAATCTTATTTGGAGCGGTATTAATTTTTGTTGGTATTCTAATAGTAGAATACAAACAATAAGTACGTATCTCAATGTATGATAATTTTTGCAAAAGGTTTTATTTTTTCAAAAATGTTTGATATTATTAATGATATGTTTTAAATGCTATAATAATGTCAACACTACAAGGAGGGGTTAGATGCTCAAAGAACAACGACATGAAGGAATCTTAAATCTTGTTAATGAGAACATAATAATGAAAGTGTCAGACTTAACAGATTTATTAAATGTTTCAGACATGACAATAAGGCGCGATTTAATGGAATTAGAGCAAAAAGGATTGTTAGCCCGAATACATGGTGGTGCCAGGTCTAATTCTGACGCGGAAGATCTACTCGAAAGATCACACAGCGAAAAACAAAAGATCAACATCGACAACAAACTAGAAGTAGCTCAGAAAATAGTAGAATGTATTGAAGATAATGATGTTATCTTTTTAGGACCAGGAACTACTATAGAACTTGTACCAGAACTATTAACACAAAAGAACCTGAAAGTAATTACTAACTCACTTCCAGTATTTAACCATCTCTCTGAAAAAAAAGATTACGAAATAATTTTAATTGGCGGAGTGTATAGAAAAATGACAGGTGCATTTGTTGGAGGAATTGCAAACAATGCAATTAAATCAATGAAAACTGCCAAAGCATTTATTGGTGTAAATGGAATCTATGATAACATCCTCACTAATTATAACGAAGAAGAAGGTTTAACACAGCGTTTGATCTTAGACAATGCAATCAAGAAGTATATCATTTCAGACTCATCAAAGTTTAATGTTCTAGACTTCTATGAGTTCTATGACCTGGGTAATGTGACAGGTCTAATCACAGATTCACATGTTAGTAATCAAGATTTAGAGAAGTATTCCAAGTATACTGAGATTTTACATATCTAGGATACAATATAGAAACAATACCTATAATGTAGCACTATCAAATAAACTTTAGGTTTATATTAGGATAGCGCAGCTCAATTAAAAACTCAGCCTCACCATTGTGGTGAGGCTGAGTTTTTAATAAAGCCATAAGATTATCGCATTACTTTATGAGGATTCATATGACCTTTAGGATCAAAGACATCTTTGATCTTTTTCATGAACTCTAAGTAGTGGGGATCCATTACTTGGTAGAAGTGGTCTTGTTTAATCATACCGATTCCGTGTTCTGCTGATGGGAGTCCGCCGAGGTCGTGGATTCTTTGGTATAGTTTCTCTAGTATTATGTCTTTCTTGTTATTCCATTCTTCATCGGATTGGATATCGCCTCTAATAATGCAGGTGTGGAGGTTCCCATCTCCTGCGTGTCCGAAGCTCATGAGTTTAACATTATATTCTTCTTCAAGTTCTTTTGTGTATGCATAGATTGTTGCGATTTCATTAAGTGGTACAGTTTCGTCCATCGTCACTTGTTCTGAGTAACTAACAACTGATTTTAAGAGACTGTCTCTTAGATGCCAAACATCTTTTTCGAGTTGTGGATCAGATAGTTCAAGAAATTCAACGCATTCGTGTTCGAGTACCGCTGTTTTGAGGAGTTGTGCACGAGCATCAATATGTTCGATGGAATCTCCATCTAGGGTGAAAAGCAGGAATGATTGTCCTTTTCGTGTTGGTAGGGTAATGCCGGTATCGTGTTCTGTCATTGAAATCATGTCGCGTTCGAAAAATTCTACTGCAGTTGGGTCAATGCCTCTATGGAGTAGGGTTGAAACTGATTCAGTTGCCTTTACAAGGTTTTCGAATGCAGCAATATAAGAACGTTTAAACTTGGGTAAGGGGATAACTTTGAGTTTGATGAGTGTAGTGATGCCTAGAGTTCCTTCTGATCCGATGAATAGGTCTTTAAGATCATATCCAGAACTGTCCTTGATGTTGAGTGAACCAAGGTTTAACTTGGTTCCGTCTGCAAGAATAACATCAATTGCGCGTACATAGTCGCGTGTAACGCCGTATTTAACGGCGCGCATACCACCAGCGTTGGTTGCGATGTTTCCTCCGATGGTTGAATTTTTTGAACCTGGATCGGGTGGGTAAAAGAAATGTCTTGATTCAACGTAGTGCTGAATTTCTTCAAGTGTAACGCCGGGTTCGAGCGTTAGGGTCATAGTATCTTCGTCGAGTCCGTGTATCTTGTTCATGAGACTTAGGTCAATGAGAATTTCATTGCCTGTGATATGGGTAGCGCCTGATAGGCCGGTATTTGCTCCTATCGCAATAATACCTAAGTCATTCTCGTGTGAATATTTTACCAGAGAAATAACTTCGTTCTCATTCATAACTTTAACCAGTGCGTGGGCTTGGTTAATTTCTTTTAAATAGTCATCTTTGAAGTATTCTTTAGGTATATTATTTCCTAGGAAAACTCTTTTTTTATCGTTGATTGGTAACATAACAAATCCTCCTCTTACTAGAATGTAAGCGTATCACATTGGCTGTCTGGTTTATATATGTGTGATTGAAATAAAATTTCTTACTATGTGAGATAACTAACGAATAATTAATCAAGAGGTGATAATCTACTAATTTGGATATTTTTGTGTGAATAAATATTCTAGGATTATAATACGATCCACTGATTATTGAAGTGTTTTAAAAAAGATGATTCATCCGGATTGGATCAATCATCTTGAGTAAAAAACATATTATACTAAACCAAGCACTTTAACGCAGAGAATTACAAAAGGGAGTGCCACAAATGTTCGGATGATAAAGACTAATAGAACATCCTTGAAGTTTTTGATTACTTGGGTAGAGGTTAGGAGTGAGGCAATTTCTGACATGAAGACAATTTGTAGGATGCTCATGGCTGCGATGATGAAACGGCTTGCGACACTTGCGATGTCTTTTCCGAGAATTACGGGCAGATAGTTATCAGCAAAACCGGACATTATTGCACTTGCACTTGCTGCTGGTTCTGAGATATTTGCGATACTTAGGATGAGTTCAATTGGGTAGGAAATCCATTGTAAAAGGGGTGTGTAGATTGAAACGATGAGTGCGAGTGTTCCCCAGCATACAATAATTGGTTGTAACCAAATTACATAAAATAGCATGTTATTAATTTTACTTGAGAATGTTTTGAGGGTTACTTTGTCGGCTCTTTGGAGTGCACGGTCAAATGCGTAAGCAATTTTTGATTGACTCTCATTTTGTGTGACTTGTAGTGGTGAGATTTCGCTATTGTTCATGTACGTATTTGGGTATTTTGAAATTGGGGGGATGCGTACACCGACCATGGCGACAATGATACCTACTAATGTGATCACTAAGAATAAGGTTCCAAAGTGATCCATGATTCCAAATACAGAACTTACTAATACGATCCATCCAACACTTGATGTTGAGAATTGTGATCCAATGATTGCAGCTTCTTTAACTGTATAGTAACCTTCTTCGAAGAGGTCGCGTGTTCCAAGAATTGCGGCGTTACCAGGTCCGACCCAAGCACTGATGATGCTGACTGCACCCATTTCGGATACTTTGAAGATCGGCTTGACTATAAATCCAATAAGTTCTCCAATGAATTCCATGGCTCCACATTCCAAAATCAATGTTTGGAGGAATAACATGCAGGGTACTAGAATGGATAGTTGGGTAGCGAGTGAGAACATGCTTTCGCCGGTATCTGCCGATATTAGAAAATTTGGTCCAATGTTAAAGTAGACAAGAACACAGATGAGAGCTCCTAGGAATCGGTTCACGATATAGAAGAGTGATGTTGAGAAGATGTTCTTTAGTATTTTATTGTTTCGAATCCAATCTGGTTTAGCGATGAAGTCATAAAGTGCAACTATTGCGCTAATGCACATAAGGATCATAATAATAAAGCGAAGCGGTGATTGATAAGCACGAATGAATTGTTTTAAGTAATAGAATAAAACGGTATCAACGGTACCGTTGAAATTGAAGGGGATCAATACGAGAAGGATTCCTAGTAGTGTTCCGCCGATAAATTTAATTATGTTTATTGCTTTTTTTGATTGTGTCATATTATTGTTCTCCTTTAAATGAGATTTGATTTGCGAGTTCTTTGAGCATTGCCTTCGAATTGTTTAAACTCTTTCTTTCGTTTTCATTCATCGGGATAGTGATGGTCTTAATATTACCTTTACGATTAATGATGCTGGGTAAACTGATGTAGATTTCATCATGAGATTCAACAAGACTTGAAACAGGAAGTATAAGGGATTCGTTGCGAACGATTGCGCGTGTGACTTCAGATATCGCGGTAGCGACACAGTAAGCGTTGGGGCCTTTCATTTCCCAAACATCGAATGCTGTTTGGCGAACTTCGTCTTCCAACTTCTTGAAGTAGTCTTCTTCTAATGTAATATTGTTTGATTGAGCAAACTCTTCTACTGATAAACCGGCGATGTGTGTTTTTGACCACAGTACTACTTGGGAGTCTCCGTGCTCACCTATAACGAATGTACTGATGTTATCTGGTGAAACGTTGAAGTCTCGCGATAGTAAGTATCGTAAGCGTGATGAGTCGAGCATTGTACCTAGTCCGATAACGCGTTCTTTAGGTAGGCCAGAAACCTTGTAGGTAACATAAGTTAGTAAATCAACGGGATTACTTACGACCAGTAATATAGCATTAGGACTGTATTTTAGAATTTGGGGAACAATACTTTCGAGTATTTCAGTGTTTTTTTGTAGAGGGATGAGACGTGATTCACCTACTACTTCCGGTATACCGACAGTGATTACGACAACATCTGAATCGTAGCTGTCTGCATAGTCTCCCTTTTTAATTTGGATAGTTTGAGTTAGGGGTACGCCGTGCATAATATCGAGCGCTTCACCTGTGGCTTTTTCTTCATTGAGATCGACTAATACAATTTCATTAACCCATGGTTCTCTCGAGAGTGAGAAGGCACTTGCGGATCCAACGGCACCTGCACCAATAATCGTAATTTTAGACATATAATATATTTCCTCCTTATATCGGAACACTGTTCCGATATCCAATATAACATGATACAAATTCAAATTTATATGGAAAGGGATGTTTTCGCAGGCTATTATTACAATTTTGGTTAAAATTCGTGAATTATTTCACTGGTTGTGAAATAATGCTCAAATTGTATGAAATGTGATAGAATTATGACAAAGAGGTACGAGATGAACGAAAACATAAAAACTATAGAGAACGCTTTTGATATCATTAATCTCCTTCATGCAAACAAAAAAATGGGTGTGAGTGAAATAGCGCAAAAACTTGATTTGGCGAAGACGACATGCCATCGTATTTTAAAGACACTTACAAATTTGAATATTCTAATTCAAGATGATGAAGAAATCTACTACCTTGGATATGAGATGTATAAGTATGCGACAGGTCTTAATAAGGATGTGTTGTTAATCAATTCTGCTCGTAATGCGATGATGCAATTTGCTAAAGATACTGGGGAAACAATCAACCTCGGAATTTTAATGGGCGACGAAGTTATCATTATCCATTCGGAAGAAGGGGAATTTTATGCGCTTCAGCCAATGCTGTCGCAAAGTAGTCCTTTGAACTGTTCTGGAATGGGTAAAGTATTTCTCAGTACGTTTTCTGAGGATAAGATTGAAGCGTATTTTTCGCGTAAGTTTGATGAGCGTACGATTAATACACTGACGAATATTGAATCGTATCAAGTTGAAAAGAAGCTATTTCTCGAAACACAATTAGCCTATGATAACGAAGAATACGAATATGGTTTGTCTTGTATTTCCACACCGCTCTATGATGAAAATAATCAAATCGTTGCTGCACTTAGTGTTTCGGGACCCACATCTCGCTTAAGAAACAAAGGTGTTGAACGATTAGAAGATGCTTTATTACGAACTTCGCGAATGATTACTGAATCATTTTAATATGACATACTAGGAGGCTCTATGAAACTATTCACTACACATCAGATGCAAGAGTTCAGTGATCTGGATTATTCGATATATAATTTTGTGATCGCGAATCCTGAGAAGATTGCTTATATGACGATTCGGGAATTGGCGGATGAGGCGCATGTGTCCACTGCGTCCATCACGCGTTTTTGTCAAAAGGTTGGCTGTGATGGCTACTCTGAGTTTAAAGTTAAGTTCAAGATCCAAAGTGAAGCAACGAAAAAGATGACATTTTCGAATGATCTCACGAGTGTTGAAGTATTCTTGAATCGAATGAGAGAAGCTTCGTATGAACTGGAGATTCACGAAGTTGCTCAGGTTCTTGCAGATGCGAAGTCATTGATTTTTGTGGGGACGGGTAATTCGGGGATTATGGCGGAGTATGCTTCGCGCTATTTTTCCTCAGTTGGTAAGTTTGCGCTTCATGTTATTAATCCGATGTTTCAGCTGTCCGTTGATAATCCAAAGGATACTGTGTTTGTCTTTTTGTCGATTGAAGGGGAATTGGGAACTCTCATTGATAATCTGACTAAATTAAAGGCATACAAATCGACGATTGTGTCGATTACGAATAGTAAGAAGAGCACTTTGGCTAAGATGTCGGACTATAACTTATCGTGCTATGTCCAAAGAGAGCATAATAAAAACACTTCTTTCCAGAATAAGGTCGATGTAACAACTCAGGTTCCGGTGATGCTTTTGCTTGAGACATTGGCTAAAGAAGTCCATGATATAAGAGTTAACAAGAAACAGGTGTAACATCCTGTTTCTTTTTTGTAACAAAAGACAAATGTGCGTGTTTCGTTTCTATACTGATGTAACATAACTTATCTTATGAGTTATCGGATATAATGAGAGTAGAAAAGCGAGGAAATTATATGTCGAAGAAAATTAAAATCGTTACTATTGGAGGCGGAAGTTCTTATACGCCAGAATTGATTGAAGGATTTATCAAAAGAAAAGATGTGCTGCCTATTAAAGAATTATGGCTTGTGGATATTGAGGCAGGTAAAGAAAAACTTGAAATCGTGGGTGCTATGGCACAACGTATGGTTAAGGCAGCAGGTTTGGACTGGGAAGTTCATTTAACACTGGATCGAAGAAAAGCGCTTAAGGATGCGGACTTTGTATCAACTCAGTTTAGAGTTGGTTTATTAGATGCTCGTATTAAAGATGAGAGAATTCCACTGTCTCATGGAGCTATGGGACAGGAAACAAATGGTGCGGGTGGTATGTTTAAAGCATTCCGTACAGTTCCTGTTATTTTAGATATTGTCGAGGATATGAAAGAGTTGTGTCCAGATGCATGGTTGGTAAACTTCACGAACCCAGCTGGAATGGTTACAGAAGCTGTTATGCGATATGGTAAGTGGGATAAAGTTGTGGGTCTTTGCAACGTGCCAATTATTTGCCGTAAGATTGCTGCTGGAGGGTTGGATGTTGATGAATCAGAACTTACATTTAAGTTTGCTGGTCTTAACCACTTCCACTGGCACCGTGTATGGGACAGAGCTGGAAAAGAACAAACTCAGTTCCTATTAGACGAGGTTTATGGTACGGATGACGGTATGATGAAAGCAATGATGAACGTGATGAAGGGTGTTGCGAAGACAATGCCTAAGAGTAATGAGGCACTGGATGATTCAGGTGTTAAGAACATTCCAATGATCGCATTCCTTAAAGATCAAGTTAAAGATCTTCACATCATTCCTTGCATGTATCACCGTTACTACTACATAACAGATGATATGTTGAAAGAAGAACTAGAGAAATTTAATGAAGGTAAGACAAGAGCAGAAGAAGTTAAGCGTACTGAAGCAAGACTCTTTGAATTGTATAAAGATCCAGCTCTTGACTATAAACCAGAAGAACTTAGCCAACGTGGGGGAACATACTACTCCGATGCAGCGTGTGAATTGATCAGTGCAATTCATAATGACTCTCAAGTTGAGATGGTCGTATCAACGCGTAATAATGGTGCAGTTCCTGATCTTCCAGCCGATGTTGTTGTTGAAGTTAATGCAATCATTCGCGCAAGCGGTCCACAAGCAATTTCATGGGGAACATTTGAAGATGGTGCTCGTGGTCAACTACAATTAATGAAGGCAATGGAGCTTACAACAATTGAAGCGGCTGTCACTGGAAACTACGGTAAAGCGCTTCAAGCATTCACAATAAACCCATTAGTTCCAAGTGGAACAGTTGCTAAAACAATTCTCGATGAAATGTTAGTTGCTCATAAAGAACATCTACCTCAATTCGCTGATAAGATTAAAGAATTAGAAGCATAATTAATATAAGTTTCGCATCATAGGGTGCGAAACTTTTTTGTGGTATAATAGGACCATTGAAATTTAATCAAAAGGGGAATACCATGAAAAAATTAATCAATGCAATCGTGATGCTGCTCTTAATAGCATCCACCTTACTTTATACAACAACTCTCTTCGTAGAAGGGTCGATGAGCCAAGTGAGTTCATCGCTCATTGAAACAGAAATTGAAACGCGTGTTTACGCAATCGTGGATGAAATCCAACAGATTATCCCGGTACAAAACGATGAAGCCGTTGAGAAATTGATGACAGCCATCAAGGAAGATCCCGTCGTTAATGAAACACTGGAAAAATATGCGAAGACCTTCATTCACGACCTTGCGACTGAAGAGGGCGACGTTAATATGGATATGAACCAAGAGGTTCAGGATCTTCTTTTAACGTATAGTGATGAGTTGGGGGATGTTATGGGGGATATTATCAACGAAGATTATAAGAATGCAATCATTAAAGAAGTTGTTTCTCGAGTTGACTTCAATGACTACTATATTAAAGCAGTTGAAAAGGTGAAGGAAACAGTATCACCGAATCAAATGAAGGCAGTGCAACTTGCGAATACTGTAGTAGAACAAACTCCACAATTCAAAACTGGCTCATTAATCGCTTCAATTGTATTCATGATTATCCTAGTAGTATTAAACATTACTTCTGGATTTGGACTAAAACAAATCGGTGTGGCCTTGATTCTAAGTGGACTTATTCACGTTGTTCTTAAGTTTGCGGCTCCAATTTTATTATCACTCTTTGTACCACAAATGAATGATCTTCTAGGATTCGAAATCTTTACGAAGATTGGCTTTATGATCTTAGGTGTGGGTGTTGTGGTTCGAGTTATCGGATCATTCATTCCAGGTGCACATGAATATGAATAAGACTGTAATTGTTATTGGNNNGATCGCAATAAACGCTTGGGTACAAAGCTTCGTTTATCAGGTGGTGGTCGCTGTAACGTTACTGCTGATGTATCAAATGCGGAAGTGATTGAGCACGTACCTAAAAATGGTAAGTTTTTGTATTCTGCTTTGAG
>LFRM01080052.1_pt1 | contig 16587 bp, 14 predicted proteins | sample 618341 | NCBI WGS metagenome assembly LFRM01 (sample SAMN03654438, study PRJNA283298) | anaerobic digester metagenome | isolation source: pool of bioreactors CSTR01a, CSTR02a, and CSTR03a thermophilic anaerobic... | place: Denmark: Kgs. Lyngby | collected 2014-05-21 | reverse complement strand
GCGATAACCCGGCATAACCCCTTCGATACCCGCCTCACGCATGATTTCAGTGTCCTTGGTGAACAGATCAATATGATCTTCTTGAGGCGTTGCAGAGCAGAAGAAGATTTTATAGTCCTTCATAAACTGCTGTGGATTCGCCATAACTTTGGGCCAAGGACGCTCATAGGTCGCCTTGAAAGTCGGATGATACATAGTGCTGGTAAAGGAAGCCATGTTGCCAAATACATCTGGATGATTGAAACCTATGTCGTTTGTTTGCATGGAGCCCATGGATAAACCGGCAATCGCGCGATTCCATTTGTCCGTTTTCACGCGGTAATGACTCTGGATATAGGGAATGCAGCATTTCAGCAGTGAGTTTTCAAAGCAATCATCCACATACTCGGTACCCTTCCATTCATCATAACGAATCATGCCGTTGTTCATGACAATGATGAATGGCTCGCATTCTTTTGCTGCGATTAGATTGTCCATGATATAGTTGGCGCGGCCTGTGGATGTCCAGCAAGTTTCATTTTCCGTTCCGCCATGCTGCAAATAGAGCACAGGATAAGATTCGTTGGTATTCATATACCCCGGCGGTGTATAAACAAGGCAGCGCTCCCACTCGTTTGTTTCCGTTGACCAATATACCTCGTGACTGATTGCGCCATGCGGTACATCTTTGATATAGGCAAATTCCAAGTCTTGATCCGGTATTTCCAGATAGTTATACGGATGTCCGCCCGACCAGAACATCGGCAAATACGGCCAGATGACAAAGGTATCATCAATATAAATTTCAACATTACGCGGGCCTGTTTTGCGCAGGTCATATGGCAATATGGCTTCAAACACGCCTTCTTCATTCTTTAGGCAATGGATGGTCTCATCACGCCATGGAGCGTAGCCCTCCGGTGTCGGATCGCCAAACCATGGGATGATGTGAACCGTATTTGCATTGGGCGCACCGATGCGAATCAAGTAATCGCCATTGGGCTGAAGGATAGCAGCCTCCACCACAGCTTTTTCGTCACTCCTGGGGGTAACCTTGTCAAAGCTCAGCTCTGTCGCCTGAAAAATCTTATTGTCCCTGATTTTCTTACTGATTTCCATCTATTTGTCCTCCTTGATCTTTATACCATTTCGTTGTTACTTGAGATTTTTATCGTTTTTTCTTGCCTGCAATGTACATACTGCTGCCATTTCACCCTTTCCGCTCGTATGGACATAAACAGAAATACAAACGCGGCACAGCCTCAGCAGTTTATCCATTCATCTCTGATTTGCCAATCCACCATGTGCCAAAAACTATCGAGTTCCTCATGATTGGAGGTCGATATCAGCATGCATTGGTTTTGCAAATCCGTTCCCCAAATCGCCAAGTTTTTAAATGAATGTGTGATTTTTGTAGTTCTACAAAGTATCTGCTATTGCTTCTGCGTTCCGTCGAAGTCTTTTCATGTCTGATTATATCATGTCCAATGAAGGCTCTCAACGGAGGAAAATCCATTTATTTGTGTGTTTTTTCAAGGTCGAGTAAATGATGATTGTGTGGATTATTTCTGGGATTTGCCCAATCCCCTTCCATCCGCAAAAGATATCATGTTATAGTATTGAGTAATATATACAAGTTGCAGGAGGACTATTTATGAAGAAACTCAACATCGCATTATGTGGTTGCCGCGGGCATGCTGTTAAGTTTGGTAATCTGGTGAACAGCTATGATGAAAGCAGAATTGTTGCCGTTTGGGATAACGAACAAACGCTGGGCGAAGCTGCCGCCAATGCACTGAACTGTCTGTTTGAGAATGATTATGACAGGTTACTAGCGATGCCTGATTTGAATGGTGTCATCATCACTGCAGAAAATGCATTACACCGTGAGCTTGCTGTAAAGGCCGCCGAGGCACACAAACATATTTTCATCGAAAAACCGCTTTGCACACACAAAGAAGATGCCTTCGCTATACAAAAAGCAGTCCACGAAAACGATGTGCGGTTTTATATGTCCGATCCCTTTGTACGTGCGCCTGTGATCTATATGAAACGCATGATGGACAGCGGTAGAATCGGTAAAATTACAGCTGTACACATTCACGTATCCAATGATAACGGCGTACCCGGCCGCCCCGCAGAGCTTCATCCCGATTATAGCTATGAACGAATGGGCGGGGGCGTCATGGCTGACATTGGAGGTCATGCGCTTCACGCACTGCATTACCTGCTGGGCAAGCCAAATGCTGTCACGTCTGTTTTTTCATCTTTTCACGAGGAAGCCATCAATGCAGGCATCGAAGAAAGCGCCATGATGATCATGCAATATCCTCATGGCGTGCTTGCTTCTGTTGAATCCAGCTTTGTCAGCCAATATGAATCCCTAAACATCAATGTATACGGCATGGAAGGTACTATTTGTCTGACTAATTTCGGCGGCTGTAACGAGCGTTGGGATGTCAAATATAAATTGGGCAATGACCCCTGGACTATTGTACCAGAGGATTACCTGCCTGCCGCCCCTTTGAAGCATACGCGCTACTGGGTTAACATGATGGTGCAGGATATCCCAAATGAAAACGTCGGCATTGACGATGCTAGCAACAATGGCATGAGCATCGACAACGCCGTCGAATGCGCCGAAATCACCGACGCTATTTATCGTAGTGTAAACCAAGGAACTGTACTACTTTAACATTCTATAGAATAATTCCTTTTCGCCCGCCAGAATTGGTCCTTCACCCTTTCCGGGAACAACTTCGTTAAACGCTTGAAAGGTTTTGTGTTCCACAGAAGCCTGATCCAGCACATAACCCACATGGTTAGCCGTATGGGTTACAACGATTGTTTTTTGAAAGGGTGATTTTCTTTTGAGTTCACTGCCGATAGCACAGTAAAGCTCTGCGCCCACGCAGACAATGGCAATATCTCCAAGTTCAATAGCTTCCATCTCCACTGGGACAGGGTTTGCTTCATCGCATATCAGCTCAGGCACAATCGGCGGCAAAGGCATATCCTCAGGCTTTCGCGCACCATGTCCGCCCATTCGGTACGGACCAGCCGAATCGGTCGCGCGGCAAACACTCTGCCGTGGAAGCTGAACTGTTGTCTGCGCATGTCTCAGCCTAATAGCTGTTTGGTATTCTGTGATAGCGTCAAGCCCTCGCACCGCATCCACCGCATGACGTCTCCCGACATATTCCATCTGCAAGTAACCCGCTCCATCGGGATAGGGCACCTGCGTAGTATATCCATCCGGGTAATCCAGCTGAACACCATGGCTCATGATCGGCGCTTGATCCCCCGCTGCACCAGACGTCCACAAAACAGTGCCGCCATAGCGTTCTTCCAAAAACGCACAGGTGATACCGGGGAAATTGCCCGAGAGTTTCGTTTTTCCATCAACATCACGTTGCAGATAGATACAGGTAGCATGCGTGCAGTGATTGAGCACAGCCGCAATCAACTTGTCCTCTTCATCCACCACCTTAATGATGGACAATGTTTGATCGCTGTAACCTGCCTCATTAGGTGCCTCCACCCAATAACCACCGATTGTTTGATAATCTCGATTCACATTGATCGGACTTTGAACGCTGCCAAATCCAATCTTGGCCGGACGAAGCTCGGCAATAGCCTGCTTGCAAGCTTCAATGGCGGCTTGCAGTTCAATTTCCTTATAAGCCTCACATCGCGCAAGGATTTCAGGGGGCTGCTCGTGAATGTTTTCATCACAGGGTGATGAGTGGTTATGTGTGACCGAAATCACGATTTGCTCGGCTTTATATCCCACTTCATTTGCAATTTTGTCTTTATAATTCGTAATTTTAGGCCAATCGCTTAACTCGCAACTGAGAAAAAGCAAACGCTCCTGCTCTGTTTCGATCGCCAATGCTCTGCAAAAACACGATGTATACTGCGCATCGCAAACGCCGAAATGCGTGGGCATGGGGTACATATCCGCATGCGGATCCAGACTCGATTTGCCAGCTCCTGCCTTGATCATTTACTCATCTCCTTTGGTTTTTCACTTTTTGAACAGGAGCTTAGCATAGTCGCGCAAGCCCATTCTCCAGCTGTTCCACTTGCTCGTATTTTCCGAATAGACCGTACGATGGCAGCACGGAAGCTGATCATAGCCCGCCTGCGCCATCAAGCGATCATCCGCTTCAAAGAATTCAAAGTGATCCTCCTGCTCTGTTGTCGAGCGGAAGTAGACCTTAAAGAGCTTTGAGAATGCATCGGGTGACACCTGCTTTAAAAATTCACGATATGGGCGCACTACGCCGGGTGCAAGTTGTATATGCTCTTCGTTATGGGTCATGCATGCTGTAAAAGTACCCACATATCCAAAGCTATCCGAATGTCCCAGTGCGATATCGCAGGTCATATAAGCACCCATCGATAGCCCTGCAATAGCCCGATCCCACTTTTGCGTTTTTACGCGGTAGTTGGCTTCAATAAAGGGAATGCAGTCCTCAAGCAGCATGGTATCAAATGCTCCGTCGCGCACCATGGATACCTTGCCTTCAGCTCGCAACATAGAATTAGGCATCACAACAATCATGGGCTCAGCTTCACCAGCTGCAATCAAATTATCCATGATAGCAGAAAGCCTGCCGGCGTATTCCCAGCTGGTTTCGTTATCTGTTCCGCCGTTGAGAAGGTACAGCACAGGATATTCCGCTGAATTCTTCATGTATTGCGGCGGCGTATAGACCAAGCAGCGCTCCCAATTGCCCATAGGCTTCGCCCAGAATAGCTGATGGGTTACTGCACCATGCGGTACATCACGAATGAGAAATGCATCATTTCCTTCATCCGGAATTTCCAGATAGTTATGCGGACGATTGTTCGTCCAGAAAATCGGGAGATATGGGTCAAGTACCAATTGGTCATCGTAAAAAGCAAGCACATTCGCAGGGCCGGTAAAGAAGCGGTCATATGTCAAAACACCGCGGAACTGCCCCTGTCCATCCCCTTGCAGCGCAATGTCACGAACGCGCTTTCCGCTCGTAGCACAGGTGATTTTCACAGTTTTCGCATTCTGTGCAAAAATGCAAATCGCAATATCCCCGTTGGCTAAAACCGTCGCGCCAATATCCTCAGGCGCACCGTTTGGCAGTTCTTGTGTATACCTATCCACAGTTAGCGGTGTGCTATAAAGCGCTTTGTTGTGTAATCTATCACCATCAAGTAACATATATTTTCCTCCCATATGATATATTTATATACATTCATTATATCATTCTGCTCAATCCCATTTCAATGAAACAAAAGCAATAATCTGTGGATGGATTCTGGTTTTTCATTATATATACTCACTTTTGGGTGAAGCGTTACTTTCGATCCTTGTTCCTTTTCAAAGAATGCCGCCGCCTTTGGGGGAAGTTGTCCTCAGTTTTCAACCAGTATGCCATCATCTTTTCGTGATATGGAAGTGAGCAAACCTGCATAGGTACTAAAAAGAGCTAACTGACGCAAAATCAGTTAGCTCTTTTAAAAACGATTGGATGATTACATCAAATCCTCATGTGGCGTTGACTCAACACCATCGCAGTGCAGTCGCAATCCAAAGATACTCGTCAGCGAATTCACATCCCGTGTCCGATTTCAAACGTTCACCTGATATAAAATGCCGATCTTTGAGTAATTCGCATCGGAAATATTGAGCAAATACTAATATCCATCTTTCATAAACCGATCATAAAATGACAAAATATGAGAGGTTCGTATTTTTGATACTTATCACAAAACGAAAAAACATACGACGTAATTCTATATGATGTTTTATGGGTCAACAACAGTAAAATCGATTTCCTGCAAACCACTTGATCTATCAAACCATTATTTGGTAACGCTATAAATATTATAGCAGTATTCTGGCAATATCCGATTTGGACGCATGGGAGTATTCTCGTTTAAATTCGGATAGGCATATAATAATGATAAACAAGCTGGAATATGAAAAAGAATAAACATATAATGAGTAGACCAAAAGGCACGAAGAAGATATAATTTGAGTAAATCCGGATGACAAACAAAAATGAAATAGCGAAGGTACCTCCTATTCCATTTTTGTTGGTAAAAACTGTTGATGCAGCAGAAATGAGGAGACCGTTATCATGAACTATCATGACGAGAATTTAAAACTAATTGCGTTGTTTAAACCCTGTCGCGTAACAGATGTACGAGATGGTATGGATTGGATGGGATACCATTCCTTTGGATCACTGTCACCTGAATATAGGCCGCTAATTCCCGCACATTGTGTTGGCATTGCTCGCACTGCACGCTACATTCCATATGAAGGACCCTCCCCGCTACTTCGTGGTGATGAGTATACGCAATGGGCATCCGATTATTATCGTGATGTTTGCTCAGTTCGCCACTGGGTTCAGGACGTTAAGCCAGGTGACTTTATTTGCATTGATGTGAGTGATGTAAATGCAGGACTTCTAGGTTCGAACAACTCCATCCCGCCAATGAAAAAGGGAGCGGTTGGGTACCTGCTTAACGGAGGCGGCATTCGGGATACAGATGAAGTTATTTTGCAGAAAATCCCGATTTGGAGCAAATTTATTTCTCAGGGGATGGATCAAGCTCGCCTGCGTTATCTGGAAAAGGATGTGCCCATTGCGATTGGCGGTGTTGCAATCTATCCTGGCGATGTTGTTATTGCAGACAATGACGGTGTGATTGTTGTACCCAGAAAGATTGCCTTTGATGTAGCAAAATACGCATGGCAGGAAATGAATAATGATAAACTCGGGCGACAAGAGCTGTACAAAATGATGGGTTGGGAACTGGACGATACCGTCATTCCCGTAGAACCAATATAAGCACACAGGATAGCGAGTGATCGCAGAAATGAAGGAGGCACTAAAATGAAGAGGATTTTTGCCCTAGCAATGACACTATGTATTTTACTATCACTGAACTTGCCAGCAATGGCTAATGCGGAACAAGCAGAGGAAATCACCCTTCGATTTGCATGGTGGGGAGATGCCTCTCGCCACGATGTCTACAACAAAATCTGCGATACATTTGAAAGCATGAACCTAGGCGTTACAATCGAACGTGAGCCCAATACGTTCAATGCCTATTTCGAGAAGTTAGCAACACAAGTCGCAAGTGGTAATGCACCGGATGTGTTCGGCATGCACGCGCGCTTTGCAACTGAGTTTGCCAGCCGTAACGTAATGGAAGACCTGCAACCCTATGTTGATCAAGGGATCATTAACTTAACAGATCTAGACCAGCCTGTTATTGACAGCGGTAAGATCAGCAATACGCTGTACATGATTTGCCAAGGTGTCACGCTCAATGAATTCCTACTAAATGAAGATATGTGCAAGCGGCTAGACGTTGAAGTACCGGATGTACTAGAGGATTGGACGTGGGAAGAATTCGTCGCGACTTGCTATGATTTCCGCGAAAAAGCACTCGCAGCAGGAGAAGATGTCTACTTTATCGATGAACCTTATCAGTATAATTTCTTCCGTATCTACCTGCTATCATATGGCGAAGAATTATTCAATAATGACGGTACGATCGGCTGCACAAAAGAACGCATTACCCAATGGTTTAGCATGTGGCAAAACATGCGCAATGATGATGTGATCCCCGATGCTGCCAGCGTTACCGAAAATGTTAACGCTACCCTTGAAACCCAAATGTTCACATTAGGGAAATGCGCTGTCACCAATATCCCCGTTAACAAGCTCAACCAGTATCAAGCACAGATGACGGATAATCTTCGTCCTTTGCGTTCTCCGCTGGGCAATGACGGAACCCGTGGGGTATATATTGAAGGTGCTCATAACTGCATTTCCTCAACAATTGATGATGAACATAAGCTTGTTGCCGCTAAGTTCTTGGACTTCTTTACAAACTCAGAGGAATGCCTCAAGGACCTGCTTATTCAGCAGGGTACGCCTGCCAATACACAGATGAGCGAGTATGTTCTGCAGTTTATGGATGAAACTCAGATTGAGGCAATGGAATATGTAAAGTATACTCAGCCCCTTGCATCCATCGGTAATATGTTGCCGGTTGGATATAGCGAAATGAACACCCTTTACTTGGGCATCCGCGAAGCATCTGACTTTGCTGCGATGACACCCGAGGAAGCAGCGCAGGCTTATTTAGATGGCATTCAGGAGATTCTTGATAAGAATTCGAAATAAGCGTTCTACTTCTTAAATGCTCAGTATTATTCCTGGCTTGAAACCAGCACTCGGCTACGCTGGTTTCAAGCCGACGAAGGAAGGAAGTGCATAAATATGGCAAATACAATACGCAACACGACAAGGCAGCGGAAAGAAACCATGGCAGGTTATTTGTTTTTAGCCCCTTGGTTGGCAGGCTTTTTGCTGCTTACCATCATACCCATGTTCGCTTCTTTATACTTTTCGTTTACGCGGTATGATATGTTAACATCAGCCACTTGGATTGGTTTGGATAATTATGTTCAGATGTTCAAAGATCAGAAATTCCTTAAAAGTTTAGAAGTCACATTTACCTATGTATTTCTTTCTGTGCCATTGCAACTGACTTTTGCACTTTTCATTGCCAATACGCTAAAGAAGAATAGACGCGGGGTACGCGTCTACCGTGCCGTATACTATTTGCCATCTTTGTTTGGCGGCAGTGTCGCTATCTCTATATTATGGCGTCAGATTTTCAATAAAACCGGTCTGTTCAATCAATTCCTTGCTGTTTTTGGCATCAAAGGCATCAACTGGATTTCCACCCCCGATACCGCCCTTTACACGCTGATTGTACTAGCGGTATGGCAGTTCGGTTCATCCATGGTGATCTTTCTGTCTGCTCTAAAGCAAATTCCTGCCGATTACTATGAGGCGGCTTCGATTGACGGTGCCAGTAAACCCAGACAATTCTTTCAAATCACAATACCGCTTCTTACCCCTATGGTGTTTTTCAACATCGTCATGCAAGTCATCAATGCGTTCCAAGCATTCACACCCGCATACATCATCTCAAATGGGACAGGCTCTCCTCTGAATTCCACACTCTTTTACTCGCTCTATCTATATAACAAAGCATTTAGTCAATTCGAGATGGGGTACGCTTCCGCGCTGGCATGGGTACTGTTGGTGATTATTACTTGCATTACCGGATTGCTTTTTGGAAGTGCGAAAAAATGGGTTTATTATGATTAAAGGAGGATGGAGGCATGGTTGTTTCTAATGCAAAATCAAAGTCTTTTCTATTTCATGCATTGATCATCCTTTTTGCAATTGCGATGATTTATCCACTGATTTGGATGATATGCGCATCTTCGAAAATAGGCCCGGAAATCTTTCAAAGCAAGTCGCTGCTGCCGAAACAATTAACACTGGAAAACTATCGGACAGGCTGGAAAGGGATCTCTGGTTATTCGTTTGGTTCCTTCTTTAACAATTCATTCCAACTGGTCATTTTTTCTATCCTTGGCAATTTGCTATCTTGCGCAATGGCTGCATATGCTTTTGCCAAATTGAATTTCAAAGGACGGAATTTGCTTTTTACACTGATGATGGGAACGCTCATGCTGCCAAAGCATGTACGCTTAATTCCTCAATACATCATCTTTAATAAGCTAGGGTGGGTTAATACCTATCTTCCAATGATCATACCAAAATTCTTAGCAATGGATGGCTTCTTTGTTTTCCTCATGACACAGTATATGCGTGGTTTACCAAAGGAGCTTGATGAGGCGGCAACCATTGATGGGTGCGGTTATCTCAATCACTATCTACGAATCATTATTCCTATGTCAGTACCTGCGCTGATCTCAACAATGATATTCACTTTCCTATGGACATGGAATGATTTTTTCATGCAGATGATCTATATCAGTCGCTTGGAACAGTACACCGTTGCATTGGCTTTGCGTATGTTTATTGATTCCACAGGAAGCAACGCATGGGGAGCTTTATTTGCAATGTCCACACTATCGCTGATCCCGTTATTTTTGATGTTCATCATCTTTCAAAGATATCTTGTGGACGGCATTACCGCTGGCGGCATCAAGGGATAGAAATCAATGATATGGAGGTATTCACATTGAATACATTTGTTTCACAAGGATATGGCAGGCATATCATTATCAACTTAACAAAAGGCGAAAAAATCCTGGAAGCAATTGAAAGCGAAGTGGCACGCCTGCAAATACAAAATGCTATTGTTACATCAGGCATTGGTGCGTTGCGCAAGGCAACATTCCACCGCATAGCCGACACGCAGGATCAACCAACCAATGAAATGCTGACTGTTGAAGCACCCATTGAACTAGGCTCCGTTCAGGGCTTGATTATTGGATCCACGCCGCATCTGCACATGACATTCAGCGATAAGCAGCGCGCATATGCGGGTCACATGGAACACGGCTGTGAAGTACAGTACTTGGCCGAAATTTCTATATTGGAGCTCACAAACTGTGATTATGTCCGCAGACCAGACCCGTTTGGCATTGACTTCATCCAGCAAAGGTAATGTTTGGCCACCTGCTTATCACAGGAAAAACAAGAAAAACGACGAATACTTAACATTATGAAGTGATGCGTTATTCATCGCACAAGTTCATAGCAATTGGCAGTCGGGAGGTGAAAACATGCCTACAAAACCCTTGGATTTATACTTTCTGTTTATGGGGCGGCCGCAAGGGATGTTTATAGAGGAAATGTATATACCTGACCGACATTTACACAAAGAAATTGAATGCATATTCATTCAAGAGGGTTCCTTGCAAATTCAAGTGGATGAGCATATCTTTACCATCCGCGCTGGGGAGATGCTCGTCATTGGCAGCAATGTACTGCATGAATTCAAGCCCAAGGGCACCAAGGATCGAATTGTCAAGCTAAAGTTCTTGAAGGAATGGCTTTTGCCGCCCTATGCTAACGATGAAGAACGAGTTAAGTACAATGACTTGTTTTCTCACTCGTTCAAAACGCAACCCGATTCATATCTCAGTCATCTGATTGACCAAATGATGGAGAATCCATTGGGCGATCAATACGATTTCTATTTGTACAGTAAAATGCTAGAATTCGCCGCTTTCTTAATGGCAAGACCGGATGTTGTCACTGAAAAGTTGGAAAGCAATCTTGAATATCCGCATTATCTAGATGAAATCACTTGCTATATCCATGAGCATTTTAATGAAAAACTATCGCTGAAAATGTTAGCCAATCATTTAGGACTAACTGAAAGCTATTGTTCGCGCTATATAAAGAAGCATACGGGGCTTTCATTTGTAGAGTATTTAAATGCAATCCGTGTGAATTGTGCGCAAAGGCTGCTCAGCTATACCGACAGCAATATAACAGAGATCATTGATGCAACAGGGTTTTTCAGCGTTCAAACATTTAACAGAGTTTTCAAGAACCAGACAGGGAAAACACCAACTGAATACCGAAAAGTACGGCGCAACAATGAAAAGCCAGCCCCAAAAGTGCCTGCTACGGTTTTAGTTCATCAAACAGCAGCTATCGCATCTAGGACACTCCGTCGCCGCAATAATGAGCTGATTCTGGATTAACGGGAAAATTGACGAAATATGCCACCATTACAATTGATTGCTTTGTATAAAATAATCACTGGCAACCAAACGAAGTAGAAAGCAGTGAAACAATGCTGGAAAGTCAACGCATTAGGCAAATAGCTCCAGAAATGGATCCGCTCCGCCTCGGTATGGGATGGACAGAAGAAGAACTGGAGCAAGCGCAGATTCTGGTTGAAAGTACATTTGGAGACAGTCACCCCGGCAGTGCACATCTTGACACACTTGTTGCACAGGCGGTCAGCGGCATTCGAGCCGCAGGTGCGCATCCAGCACGTTATTTCACAACCGATATCTGCGATGGGATGGCTCAAGGGCATGATGGCATTAATTATTCGTTGGCACACCGCGACATGATAGCCAATATGATTGAAATTCATCACCATGCCACAACATTTGATGCTGGCGTATTCATCGCGAGCTGTGATAAAGCGTTACCTGCTCAGCTGATGGGGATTGGTCGAATTAACATCCCATCTATAGTGATAACAGGCGGTGTGATGGATGCCGGTGATCATATGCTGACACTTGAACAGATTGGCACTTACAGTGCAATGTACAGACGCGGTGAAATATCAGAGGAGACTTTTCGCAAATACAAACACAGCGCTTGCCCAAGCTGTGGTGCTTGCAGCTTTATGGGCACTGCGAGCACAATGCAGGTGATGGCTGAAGCACTTGGTCTCATGTTGCCTGGAACAGCGTTGCTGCCTGCCACTTCGCCCCAATTGCAACAAGCCGCCTATGATGCAGGCTTGCTTGCAGCTGAGCTCGCGATAAAAGGTGTGAAAGCACGAGATATTGTCACATTAGATAATTTTGAGAACGCTATTATGATTCATGCAGCAATATCGGGTTCAACAAATGTAGTGATGCACCTACCTGCAATTGCCCATGAATTCGGCATCCGGTTGGATGCGCAGCGTTTTGATGAAATTCATCGAAATATACCCTACATACTCGACATACGACCAACCGGTCGCTGGCCTGCGCAGTTTTTTCATGGTACAGGGGGGGTGCCAGCTATTGAACGTGCATTAAAACCGTTACTTCATTTAAATGCAAAAACCGTAACCGGACGTACAATGGGCGAGGAGCTTGAGCGGCTAGAGAAGTCGGATTATTTCCAGCGATGTGCTGAATCCTTACAGCCTTATGGCATCAAACCAGGAGACATCATTCGCGATGTCAAGGCTCCCATAAAGGCAAATGGTTCGATCGCTATATTATATGGAAATCTCGCTCCCGAAGGTGCGGTAGTTAAGCATAGCACTGTTCCTAAAGATATGTTTTGCGCAACCCTAAGAGCTCGTCCGTTTGATTGCGAAGAGGATGCCATAGCCGCCATTATCCGACATGACATTCTGCCTGGAGATGCGGTTTTTATTCGTTATGAAGGACCTCGCGGAAGCGGCATGCCCGAAATGTTTTATACCACCGAGGCAATCAGCTCCGATGCCGAGCTCAGCAGGAGCATTGCCCTGATCACAGACGGACGATTCTCTGGTGCATCTAAGGGTCCCGTAATAGGTCACGTCAGTCCCGAAGCCGCCACAGGCGGGGCGATCGCACTGGTTGAAGAAGGCGATATCATACAAATCGATATTGAGAACCGTTCGCTTGATATCGTTGGAATCGATGGTGTAATCGAATCGGCAGATACGATCTCCTTAATCTTGGAGAAACGCAAAGAAAAATGGAAGCCGCGTCCTTTGCGCTATACACAAGGTGTGTTGAAGCAATATTGCGCTCATGCGGTATCGCCTATGCTAGGTGCTTATATGGATGACTAAAGGGTGTGCCTTCAGATTTTAGCATCAGGAGCGGGAACATACCAATCCAACGACCTACGAAAAATGGGGTTGCCAAAAAGAGTAAACGGACACAAAAATCGAATTGATATAAAGATAGTGATCACGCTTTGCGCGTCCACTATCTTTTTTGCCATACTAGAGAAATGGGAATGAACAAATGCGAAGATTGCACTGGCAAAGCTTTATCTGTCAGGAGCTCCTCTCTATACCCAATCTAAGAAACTTAACCTTTCGATGCGGGTCAGAAGCTTTGCCGTTCCTGTCGGCATTGCGGTATGCCTTTGAATCGTTAGGCTGATATGCAACATTACAAGGCTCGGCAGTCTGTTTTCATACGCTCAAATCATCCTCGGGCTATCCAACCATGACATTGCTTTCATTTCTTGTGCATGCTATAATTTCCTTGAATTACCGAGAATCCTATAATCTATGATTAAGGGAGGATATTGCCTGTGCCAACAAAAGACAACTTAGCAAAAATGAGAATTAACATGGCAGCACTTATTCTATCCATTATGGCTGTATGGCGTCTGCCCATCGCACTGGGACCATTGCAAGAAGATTTGTCTATTGCCAGCAGCGGACTCTCCATTGTATTGGCCGCCGGCCTCTTCATGTTGCTGCGCTATGTTTTCACATACAATGACATTCGCCTAAAGCGAATAGCTTATGTGATTGGGCTGATTTTTTCAGGGTTCACAGTGATTGGAAAGTCACTGAGTATCAATAGCAGTTTGGGGCAACTGTCATGGGACTTAGTGCTGGACGGTATTTTCCTGATCGCATTATATACGATCATTTACGGTGCAGGGTTGTTTTTGATCTACCAAGGTGCAGAATTCATCATCAACCGCGAGCCCTCAGGCAACGCAGAATCTCTCTTTAGCAAAATCACAGGCAACGGCTTTTTCGTTTTTGCATTTTTGATTGTCTGCTGGCTGCCCGTTTGGCTTGCCTTTTATCCGGGTGCTTTTGCGTTCGATGCAAACACTCAATTTTATCAATATATGGACTGGGTGCTTGATACCCAACATCCGTTGTTGCATACGCTTCTATTGGGTGCATGCATGATGTATGGCATTGATCACAACATTGATGGTTATGCAACCTAAGGCCTTGCTATATATAGCGTGGTGCAAATAGTGCTGCTTGCTGCCATGCTCGCATATGCCTGCCATTGGCTCAGGCGCAGGTCTGCACCGCTTTGGTCACGCATATGTGTGACGCTGCTATTTGCGCTGTTTCCTTTTTACTCCATTTGGTCATTTAGTGCCACAAAAGACGTGCTCTTTAGCGGACTGGTACTCCTCGTTGTTTTGCAGCTGATCGACATTTGGCATGATGGTTTTGCTGCGTTTCGATCACCGCTGCGCATCATTACATTTGTGGTCACAACTGTGCTAATGATGCTGATGCGTAACAACGGTCTGTATGCGCTTATTGTGCTCATTCCCTTTGCGCTCCTATGGGGCAAGGGCATGCGGATACGCCTGACAACGATTCTCGCAGCTTCTATCGCTTTGTATTTCGTCGCAAATAGCGCACTGGTATGGGCTACAGAGGCAACAAGCCCTTGTAAAATTGAATTTCTGTCCATCCCACTCCAGCAAATTGGGCGCACACTGCGCGATCATCCTGAGGCAATCGAGCTGGATGATGATCATATATTAGACGTACTTTATGACCAGAACCTCGGCGAAGTATATACACCCGCGATTGCCGATCCTGTCAAATGGGCTGCGCACTACGATATGGTAGATGAGAGCATCCCTGCATTGCTATCTTTATGGGCTAAAATGGGCATACAGCATCTGGACTCCTATCTCGAAGCATTTCTGGTACAGAACCTGCCCTATTATCTGCCCGGAGCCGAGATGCTCTATCGTTTTGATCTAAGGATACTTCAGATCGATATGTACCCCATTGAGGAGTCTTCCTACTTCCCCAAAGCAAAAGCGCTCTATCAGCAATACGACGAAACGCTCACCTTCCTTGGATTGCCGTTTGTCAGGCTCTTATCGGATACTGCATTTCAAGTATGGCTTTGCATTGGGGCATTTGGGCTGGCGATCTATCGCAAACAAAAACAATGGATGGTCGGGCTGAGCTTCTTGCTGGGCATATGGATCACCTGCTTGATCGGTCCTGTTGCGATCATCCGCTACATGCTAGGGTTCTTCTATGCAATGCCTGTCATCATTGCTGCCATGCTTGCGCCTAGGGATAGCACCAAAGCTTTGAGTTGATGGCTCGTTTCTAAGGGGCGTTATTAGTACAAACCCATTCTTGTTTAAAGCATTGCTAAGGAATGGATCATCTCAGAACGGCAGATAAAGCGAAGGTTCAGTATGGATGAAAATGAATTCTATGGCATCTATGATTTAGCTAAAGACAATAGCCAAATCAGCACAACGCAATCCCTGAAAAGTGAAGCGGGCATCGGCGAAATGACATGTTACGAGGTGGCTCCATGCATCCAGATTTCATACAATGACCTCAACATGGATTCCTGTTTTGCGCCGCTGAAGCTCCAGCATGATATTCTGCAAATCGACCATTGCCTGAAATGATGCTATGAATTTGAACTAGCAAGCGGCTCGGTCAGCTTTCTTGGCGAAGGGGATTTGTGCGTCAGCCATTTGTTCCGAGATAAGCAAACTTTTACAAGTTCGGGCATCCCGCCGAAAAAATACCGCGGAATCACGGTGCTCCTTGAAATGGAAACCGCACAAAAAACCTTGCATAAGGATTTTGGACAGGCGGACATAAGCGTTGCAAAAATCAAGGATACATTATGCAAAAACGAACGCTCCTTGCTGATTAAATCCAAGCGCGAGATTGATCACATATTCAGCGAGCTGTACAATGTGGATGAACGGATTAGAATGAAAAAAACGTTGTTGCCGCGGCTTGCTTGAAGAAAAATATGTCGCATTGCTTCGAGTTGAAATCCAATAACAGGCTCTTTCCCTATACCAAGTATTTCTTGTATCATCAGATGACGCATGGATGCGAAGCTTCCGGAGTGAAGCGTATCAGAGTGCATGATATTCGGCACAACCACGCAGGCTTACTGGTCGAGATGGGTTTCTCCCCGCTTCTGATTGCAGAGCGCCTCGGTCACGAGAAGGTACAGACTACGATGGATACCTATTCACACCTTTAGGTAGTGTCAAGAATTATGCGCAAAAAGGTTTGCGGACCTAGTAGTTAGAAGAAATTATC
>LFRM01189871.1_pt1 | contig 16605 bp, 13 predicted proteins | sample 618341 | NCBI WGS metagenome assembly LFRM01 (sample SAMN03654438, study PRJNA283298) | anaerobic digester metagenome | isolation source: pool of bioreactors CSTR01a, CSTR02a, and CSTR03a thermophilic anaerobic... | place: Denmark: Kgs. Lyngby | collected 2014-05-21 | reverse complement strand
TGATCCTGATAATCAAACTGTATTGTTTAAGCTTGGAAAAGATGGTCAGGGTTTTTTTACTGCAGATGATCAGCGATGGCATCAAGTAGATATTTTCTTTCCAGTATTACATGGGAAAATGGGTGAAGACGGCACAATCCAAGGTTTATTTGAAATGCTAAATGCTAAATTTGTTGGTTGTGGAGTTTTAGCGAGTGCCGTTAGTATGGATAAAGTAATTTCACGTATGTTATTTGATCAAGAAAATATTCCACAAGCTGATTGGACTTGGCTAAATAAATCAAAATATTTATCTGATAAAATTTCGTCGATGCAAAAAGTTGAAGCTAAATTGCCCTATCCAGTTTTTGCAAAACCTGCAAATGCGGGTTCTTCTGTAGGTATTAGCAAGGCGTATAATCGAGATGATCTTGAAAAGGCACTAGATTTGGCTTTTGAACATGATTCAAAGGTAGTAATAGAAAAGGGAATTGATGGCCGAGAAATTGAATTAGCCGTGATTGAGGATCCTAGTTTACCTGAATCTATCTTTGTTTCAGTAGCTGGTGAAATAATTCCCGATCGTGATTTTTATGATTATGAGTCAAAATATCTTTCAAATGAATCTGAGCTGATTGTTCCAGCAGAATTAACAGAATTAGAGGAAAAAACCTTATGTTCATATGCTCAAAGAGCTTTTAATGTTGTTGACGGTAAAGGATTATGTAGAGCAGATTTCTTTATTGAAAAATCTACAGGGAAAGTCTTATTAAATGAAATTAATACTTTACCAGGTTTTACTGCGATCAGTATGTATCCGAAATTACTTCAAAATTCTGGCTATGATCAATCAAAGTTAATTAAAACTTTATTATTATCAGCTATAAACTAGTATATAATAAAAACGATGCTTGATATTTGTATCTGATTTAATAACTTGTTTTTTATTGATATATTTGAAAGACAGGATAGATAATATTCTAGAATAAGTTTTCTTTGGAGGATTTGATTTTGAAGTCCAAAATATTTTTGATTTGTTTAATATGTAGCTTGTTCTTTTTGGTTTCCTGTGAGAGTATTTTTAGCTCAAATAGTATCTTTAATGAGCCAGAAGAAAGTACAGAAAGTACGATAGAGACAGTTGAAAATGCTGATTTACAAATTTCGCGAATTTTAGATTTAATAGAATCAGATAATACAGAGGCATTAATTGAATGGATTTATCCAAATGCCTTAGAAAAATATGGACGCGAACAAATTGTTGAAAGAAATGAAAAAATTCACAATAGTATTGGATTAAATAGTATTGAACTGCAAGATTTTACTCCTATTAATACAGAAAAAGATGGAAGATTAGCCTATCAAGGCACGGCAATTTATGAAACAGAATATGGCACGATAAAAAAACAAAATACTTTTAATTTTATTTATCATCCTAAAGCAGGTCGTTGGCAATTAAATTGGACACCTAGTGTTATATTACCAGGATTACATGATAAAGGTTTGGTGCAAATTCTACCTTTACCTGCGCAACGAGGTAATATTTATGATCGTAGTGGTAATCCCTTAGCCATAAAAGCTTATATTAATCGAGTCGGTTTTGTTCCGTCTTCTTTATTAGAAAGTGACATTCCAGCGATTGAAGCTGCTTTTGATTTATCTGAAGGTTTCATAAATGAGCAATTGGAATTAGATTGGGTAAAAGATAATACTTTTGTTCCTATTAAAACAATAGTTGAACTTAGTGATGAACAAAAGAATACCATTGATAATTTTCATCTCACTGTTGAACAAGTTACTACAAGATCTTATCCTTTAGCAGAAGCTGCAGCACATTTAATTGGTTATGTGGGTAAACCTACTGTAGAAGATTTAGAAAAAGAAGAAAATTCAGACTTAACTGCTGAAGATTATATTGGGAAAGCAGGTCTTGAAGCCATATATGAAGATCGCTTAAGAGGAGAAAGCGGCTTTAAAGTCATTGTCACTGGAGATTATCAGCAGGTTCTGCTAGAAAAAGAAGCTAAAAATGGTTCGGATATTTATTTGACAATTGATTCTGATTTACAAAAAAGAATTTATGATTTGAATGCAGATAATAATGCGACATTTACAGCGATAGATCCTCGTAATGGAGATATTTTAGCCTTAATTAGTACACCTTCTTATAATCCTCATGATTTTGTTCTTGGCATTAATCAGACCGATTATGATAATTTAATTGATGATCCTAATATTCCCTTATATAATAAATTTGCTGATGCGATGACACCTGGTTCAACTGAGAAAATTTTGACGTCTATTGCTGCTTTTAATGCTGGAACTTTAACTAAGAATACAATTTATAATATTCAAGGAAAAGGTTGGACTTATGATGGCAGTTGGGGCAATCATCAAGTTATTCGATATACAGTAGTTGATGGTGATATTGATTATAATTCAGCCATTTATAATTCTGATAATATTTATTTTGCTAGAGTAGCATTAGATATGGGTTTGCAGGCCTTTAATGAACAAATGGCTAACTTACAATTTGGTGAGAATATTGCTGCGGATTATCCATTTGGTATAGCACAATTGACAAATAATGGAGATGTACAAGATACTGTATTATTAGCAGATGCTGGTTATGGTCAGGGCGAATTATTAATTTCACCAACTCATATAGCCTCAATATATGGGGCAGTTTCACAAAATGGTGTTTGGTATCGTCCGCGTTTGCTATTAGATACAGAGGTTCAAATTATTACAGATAATATTGCTTCAACAGCAGACATACAAACAATAGATAATGCTTTGCGTTTAGTTGTCACCAATACATATCCAAGCGTTAATTATAGCAATATGAAATTAGCGGGTAAAACAGGTACAGCAGAATCGGGTTATGATGAAATTAATGGATTAGTAAAACAGAATAGTTGGTTTATTTCTTATGATCAAGATCAAAGAAATTTAGTTTTAGCCACGACTTTCTTCGACACACATCTCTTAGGCTTTAATGAGGCTGTTGATTCCTCTGGAGAAATTTTTCAGAATATTTATTCTAATGGCCCTTATTCTGTGCCTGAAGCAATTCGCTTAAATGCAAGTGATTAATGATGCTATCGTGACAAATCGAGATGAATAGCAAACTTAGTTTTAGGGGTTAAGTTATTTATGAAATTCAATAAAATAATTGTTTATCTGCTAATATTGCTTGTGTTTTTGAATGTATCTTGTGGTAATAAAAAAGAAAAACAAGAGACTACAAATAGTATGATTAAAGAATCAATTCAAGATGAAACAAAACCAAGAAAAACAATTGAAACAATAGAAAAAAGCACGAATAACAATCTTGAGACAAATACTAATGTAGAAAATGATATTAATCAAAAAGAAGAACCTTCTGTGCCATTACAAAATATCAATTTAATTGAAGCTGAACAAGGCATTCAAACAAGAAAAACAGAAAAGTTTTTTGAAATATTAAACCAGAATAATCTAGTTTTTTCTTATCAAATTGAAGACTTTATTGAAAATGAAAATAATCAATACATCATGGCATTCACAGAAGAAGGCTTTCAATATTCAAAAATTATTACAGAGAATTATATTCAAGAAAGTTTAGCCTTAAAAAATGGTGAAAGTTATCTATTGAATTCGGAAAATAAAACAGCAATTTCAATACAAGATAATACCGAATTTACATCTTTTCAAGAAGAGATGAATCAAATTTTAAAAGGTTTTAAAAACATTTATTATTTAGGTGAAGGAAAAGCTGAATTTTTAAATAAAGATGTTTCTTTTGAAGAATACACTACAGATAATCGTAATTTTATTCGCTATTATTTTCTTGACAATGAAATTGTAGGATATCGTGTTTTTGATAGTCAAGGTACACTTAATACTGAAATGATTATTTCTGTATTAAGTAATGATCTCACTAATTATCTTGAGCTTTTTTCTATACCAGATAATTATAGTGTACAGGACTTTTATACAGAAACAGAATAGAACAATTATGGGTGTTGCATGAAGGATAAGATAGATTTACAGAAAAAAACAGAAATAAATATTTGGCAAGATGATTTAATACAAACAGAATTAATAGATACCAAAAAAGAAAAAAAGAAAAAAATAGTACTTTTAATCAATCAGTTTGCAAATAATAATGACAAACGTAATAGAGAACAAACGATTAAATTAATTAATGATTTAGTGTTTCAAGAAATCTTGCCAAGTCATGTTATTTTTATGAATGATACTGTTGTCCTTGCCAGGAAGGATAGTCCCATTGAATCAACCTTAAATTTTTTGTATCAACATGAAGTAATAATAGGTATAAGCACAGATTCTATTTCGCAATTTTTAGCCGCAGATGATAAATTAAATAAATCTACCGTAAAAATGTCAATCCATCAGATTAATGCTACTTTATTTTCAGCAGATTTGGTCATTACTTATTAATATTATCAAACATTAATAAAGTTCATCCGAATCATCTTTGTCCATTTGAAATAACTCACGCCAAGATGTTCTATTATTATCATTAAAACCAATAGATTTTTCTAATTTCTCAACATCATAATTTTTCTGAATAGCTAAACCTAGAGCCAAATCATCATAAATACCAAATTGATAGAAAAACTCTTTTAGTGAAAGTTCATTTTCTAAAATATAATTCGTGATAGAATTCATAAAACGACGATTATCTGGTGCTGATATCTCTGTAATTAGGCGGATATTAGACCAATCAAAATGAGGATAAGGTAAAGATTTGATAGCTATTTTTTCCTCTTTTGCAGATGTTTCCATTAATTTTTGAAAGTGAAAATTTTCATTTTCTAAGTCTCGGCACAAATTACTAATATTTTTGGCAAATCGATTATCTGGATAAATATATTGCAAAGTGACCCAGCCATGTGCATATAAAACTTTACTAGATCGTAAGGTAATTATTTTTTTTATTTTTTCATTAATACTTAATCTATTACTCGTAGCTAAAACAGGAAAAAGTAATGCTAATTCTCTATGTGTTAATTGAAAAGCAAAATCAACTAATTCATTTTCTGTATTAATTTTCCTTAATTTTGAAATGAAATAATTACGATGTGTTTTTTTGATTTCCATTTGAAATTCTCGTGGTAAAGGATGCACTTCTTTTGCTAATTCAACCAATTCTTCCATATTGGCATTACTAATCCTTTTTAAATGATCAGGAGATAAATCAATTTCATTAACTTCAATCTTTGGAGCTTTTCTAATAGAAATATTCTCCTCAAAATTTTCATCTTCATAAATCTTTGAAACATCATTTTGAAGAGAATTATTTTTATCAACGTTACTATCTAACGCTTTATTATCAGAATTATCATTCTTTGTAAAACTTAAATTTGATTTTCGAATATCCATATTGTATTAATTATTTCTTCTCAAAATAATCTGATTTTGCATTGATAGCTAAAGGCAAGGCTTCAACAGCGTCTTTAATTTCAGCTGTGGTATAAATCAATCTTTCAACAATATCAGATAAGGCTTTTTCATAATTATTAAGACTTGTTTTTACCAATTTGCCTGATTCAATTGCAAAATTATCAGTTGTATCGTGAATGGACTGATTGACAGTATTCAAATTTACTAATAAAGAATTCATCTTTTCTATCATATCTGAATATTGTGCTTGTTGCTCTTCTTTTAACTGTGAACTTAAAGACATAGTAGATTGTGATTGATAAATACTCTCATTAATTGTATTTAAGGAACTATTTAAAGCTAATTCCAAGCTGCCAATTTGTTGTTTTAAATTGGCGTCTTCACCGGCATAAACGGAAGTCATCTTTTCAGTAACATTGGCTATCACTTCTAAATAATCAGACATTTTGGCCATTTCATTTGCAATATCATTTTTAGCTACTGTCATTAGTTCAATTGAATCACTCACTTCACGATTTAAAAGAATATTTTGTTGACGTGAATTCTCTAGTATGGCAATCGAATCATGAATGAAATTCGTAGTATCTTCCATTAATACATTAAAAGAGCTCAATTCATTGGTAATTGAAGTAAAATTATTTTTTAGTGAAATATTTAATTTTTCTGAAAAACTTTCAGCCAGTTCCGACATGCCTTGATCTTGTTGCTCAGCTAAAGAAGTAGCAAGATCGGATAATGTTTCTGAAGCTTTGTTGATTGGTGGAGCAATTTCTTTTTCCATGATTTCACGAATGGAATCATTTAAAGAATTTTGAAAATCTTCAGAAACAAATTCATCTAATTGATGATTAAATTCTGTCAAAGAAGCATCAATCTTATTTTCATGTTCTGTCATTTCATTTACCAATAAAGAAAGACCAGCTTTATCTGAATAAACAGGAATAATTTGTTCAATGCTTTTCTTTAAATCATCGATTTCAATATTCATATTCTTAGATAAAACATTTTTATGATTCAATAGAAAGAGAGAAATTAAGGCAGCAACTAATAATGGCAATGTAGAAAAAATTAAATTTTGGCTATAAACATTAGGATTAATGTAAGGTAAAATAATCATGATTAGAGAAGCAATAAAGCCGCAAGAAAATATCAATAAGGCAGGCGTATCACTCAAGGAGCTTTTTAATTGTTTAGAGCTTAAAAAACCAGTGTTTAATCTTTCGGATAATTCTGGCAACCACTTTCCTTGATATTTTTTATTGCCATTTTCAATTGTCTGATTGATAGCGTCACTTAATAATGGATAATCAGAATCATCTGNNGCTTCTTTTAATAAAATTGTATTTTCTATAGAATATTCTTCTGTATCTTTGATATCATTAATGACATTATGAAGAGCCTTTTGGAAGAGATTCATTTGTTTTTGGCTCAAAGCTATATAAATAATGCCAGCGATAATTAATAGAATAGGAATTATCACAATAAACAGCATTTCGAACATGGAGAAAGTGATATTGCTTAAGATAATATGCATAATAGCCCCCTAAAGATTAAAAAGTTATGTATTAATAATACAAATTGACATCGAAGATGGCAATAATTAGAATGATTAAATGAGTTAAATTAAGATTAAGTTTATATCTCACATATATTTATATCCTATTATGAATAGATACATTAAAACTTATTATTAGAACGAGGAGAGTCTATGTCAACAAAGTATATTTTTGTAACTGGAGGTGTTGTTTCTGGTTTAGGAAAGGGTATTACAGCAGCTGCTTTAGGTGCCTTATTAAAGGCTCGCGGATTAAGTGTAGTGACGCAAAAATTTGATCCGTATATTAATGTTGATACGGCTTTGATGAGCCCTATTCAACATGGTGAAAAATTTATTACAGAAGATGGCGCAGAGACAGACCTTGATATAGGTCATTATGAAAGATTTACAGATGTTAACCTTTCAGCTGAATCTGATATTACTTCGGGCATGATATATCAAGAAGTAATCCAAAGAGAACGAGAAGGTTATTATAATGGTGGTACGGTTCAAGTTGTACCTCATATAATAAATGAGATAAAAGAGCATATGTTTAAAGTTGCCCGTGAACAACCAACTGATGTAGTCATTGTCGAAGTAGGTGGCACGATTGGTGATATGGAAAGTACACCTTTTATTGAAGCCTTACGGCAAATTAGTTATAAAGTTGGTCGTGAAAATTGTTTGTTTATTCACGTTACTCTTTTACCTTATTTAAATAATCCAGGCGAATTGAAAACGAAACCTACACAACATAGTGTTCAAAAAATGTTATCTTACGGTGTGCAACCAGATATTTTGGTTTTACGATCAGAGCATCCTATCAATGATTCGGTTCGTCGAAAAGTTGCAAATTTTTGTAATGTTAAACTTGAAAATGTTATTGAAAATTTAGATATGCCTACAGTTTATGCATTGCCCTTATATTTTGAAAAACAGGGATTTGCCAATGCGGTATGCAAACAATTACAAATTGCGCAATTTGTTGAACCTGATTTGAGTTCTTGGAAATTGTTAAATGAACAGATTCAATATATGACCAAAAAAATTAAGATTGCTTTAGTCGGCAAATATGTCGAGATGCAAGATGCTTATTTATCTTGTGTAGAAGCTATTTTACATGCATCCATCAAACATGGTAGTGATTCTGAAATCATTTGGATTGATAGCGACACTTTAGAAGATAAAACTCAAGAGGAATTAGATATTATTTTTGCAGAAGCAGATGCCATTTTAATTCCTGGTGGTTTTGGACCTAGAGGCATGGAAGGTATGATAGTTGCTGCAAAATATGCTAGAGAAAATAGAATTCCATTTTTAGGCTTGGGACTTGGCATGCAAATGAGTGTTGTTGAAATTGCTAGAAATGTTGCAGGTATTAAAGATGCACATTCAGATGAATGCGAAAGAGATTGTTCAGACATATTTTATTATGCTGATTTAACAGAAGAGGAAAAAGAAAATCTTGAAAATATACCTTTAACAGAACAACCCATGCGATTGGGTGCATATCCAATGAGTATTCAGGCAGATACCCGCTTAGCAAAAATATATAAAAGGACAGATGCTTCAGAAAGACATCATCATCGCCGTGAATTTAATCCTGCATGGCAAGGGCCTTTATTACAGGCTGGTCTTGTTTTTTCGGGAACTTCTCCAGATGGTAAATTAATTGAAGCTGTAGAATATCCAGAACATCCATTTTACATTGGTATGATTTCGCATCCCGAATTTAAATCAAGACCTGTTAGACCGCATCCAATCTTTGCAGCTTTTATAGAAGCCGCTATGCTATATAATAAAAATAAAAAGAATCAATAGGAGGAAAATATGGCTTCAATTCAATCAGAATTATCACGTACCTTTAGTGAATATCTTCTCATCCCAAATTTAACTTCAAAGGAATGTATTCCAGATAATGTGTCTTTAAAAGCACCATTAATTAAATACCGCAAAGGTGAGGAAGAATCACCAATCAGTTTAAATATCCCTTTTACATCTGCTATTATGCAATCTGTTTCAAATGATGATTTAGCAATTGCTTTAGCCAGATCAGGTGGTATGTCTTTCATATTTAGTTCGCAACCAATCAATTCGCAAGCTGAAATGATTCGAAAGGTGAAAAAATACAAAGCAGGTTTTGTACCTAGCGATACTAATTTACCACCAGAAGCAACAGTAACTGATGTCATTAAATTAAAAGAAAAAACAGGCCATTCAACCGTACCGATCACTTCTGATGGAACATCAACAGGTAAATTACTAGGTATTGTAACTAGTAGAGATTATCGTGTTTCCAGAATTAAAGGTGATGAAAAAGTAAAAGATTTTATGACCCCTATTGAAAATATGATTTATGGTGAAGAAGGTATTACTCTTTCTGAAGCCAATGATATTATCTGGGAAAATAAATTAAATCAATTGCCAGTTGTTGATAAAGAAGGTAAATTAACGAGTTTAGTTTTCCGTAAGGATTATGAAAATCATAAAGCCAATCCAAATGAATTGTTAGATAAAGACAAACGATTACTAGTTGGTGCTGGTATCAATACGAGAGATTATTTAGAAAGAGTTCCTGTTTTAATTGACGCTGGTGCAGATGTTTTATGTATTGATTCATCAGATGGTTTTTCAGATTGGCAAAAAGATACCTTGACTTGGATTAAAGAAAAATATGGTGACGATATTTATGTTGGTGCTGGTAATGTCGTCGATGCAGAAGGTTTCCGCTTTTTAATCAATGCAGGTGCTGATTTTATAAAAGTTGGTATTGGCGGTGGTTCAATTTGTATTACGAGAGAACAAAAGGGGATTGGTCGTGGTCAAGCGTCAGCAGTCATTGCCGTAGCTCAAGAACGTGATCGCTATTTTAAAGAAACAGGTGTATACGTTCCTATTTGTTCAGATGGTGGAATTGTCTATGATTATCATATGGCATTAGCTTTAGCGATGGGATCAGATTTCATGATGCTCGGTCGTTATTTTGCTAGATTTGATGAAAGCCCAACTAAACGCATAATGGTTAATGGAAATTATGTTAAAGAATATTGGGGTGAAGGTTCAAATCGTGCCAGAAATTGGCAACGCTACGATGATGGACAACATTCAGGCAAAATGGTATTTGAAGAAGGCGTTGATTCTTATGTACCATATGCTGGAAAATTAAAAGACAATGTGGAAAGCTCGACCAATAAAATTAAAGCGACGATGTGTGCTTGTGGTTCGATTACTTTAGAAGAGTTTAAAGAAAAAGCTCGTTTAGTTGTTGTTTCACCTACTAGTATTGTAGAAGGTGGTGCACATGATGTTATTAGAAAAGATAGTGATTATAATATATAATCTTTTGATCTAATATAGATGATTATGAAATATGAAATTTCTAAATTTCATTTAAAAAAATGAAATCATAATCAGAAAGGATAAAACAATGTCAGCAAAAGTTTATGAAATGACCTATGAAGGTGTTAAAGAATTACAAAATGAACTTGAAAAACGTAAGACAGAATTATCAATAGAAATTGCCGAACGTCTAAAAGAAGCTAGAGCCTTGGGTGATCTTTCTGAAAACTCAGAATATGATGATGCAAAAGAGGCGCAAGCCAAAAATGAAGGCCGAATTGCAGAAATTGAAGTTATTTTAAAACATGCTAAAATTATCGACGAGACATCTATCTCAAGTAAAAAAGTAACTTTGGGTTCGATTGTTAAATTAAAAGATCTCGAATTAAACGAAGAAATGACCTATACCATTGTAGGTCCACAAGAAGAAGATATTTTTAAAAGCAAAATATCAAATGAATCACCAGTAGGTTCTGCTATTATGGGGCAAGAAGTTGGCCAAACAGTAACCGTTCGTTCACCATCTGGTGAAATACAATATGAAATTTTGGAAATTAAAAAATAATTAGATTATCTTTTGAATTTGAATCCTTAATTCGAAAAGATTGTTAATAGAGAAAATAGAAGAGTAGAGAGAATAGGGGAAAATAATGATACAAGAGGACAGAAAACCTCATAATAAACAGCCTCAAGAGCAAGGCGAAATACAAGAACAGGTTCTAAATCGCATCAATAAATTGGAAGAGTTAGCAGAAAAGGATAATAATCCTTTTTGGATTACAACAGCAAAACAAAGTCATCATACTCAAGAAATTTTGGATCATTATAATGAACTTGAAAATCAAGAAGTTTGTGTTTCAGGTCGAATAATGGCAAAACGTGGAATGGGTAAAGTTAGCTTTGTTGATTTAGCTGATCGTCAAGGTAAAATCCAAATTTTTACGAAAATTGATGCTTTAGAGGGATCTGATTATAAAGCTTGGCAAAATCTTGATTTAGGAGATATCGTCGAAGTTCATGGGATTGTTTTTACAACTCAAAAAGGTGAAATTTCAATAAGAAATGAGGGTTATCGTCTTTTAAGTAAATGTTTGCGACCTCTTCCTGAAAAATTTCATGGCTTAACGGATACAGATACAAGATATCGTAAACGATATTTAGACTTGATTATGAATCCGGAAATAAAGGTAAACTTTGAAAAGCGTAGCAAAATTATTTCTACGATTCGACATGAATTAGAAAAACTAGATTTTATTGAAGTGGAAACTCCTCTCTTAAATCAAATTGCAGGCGGTGCTTCAGCCAGACCATTTATTACGCATCATAATTCATTAAATTTGGATTTGTTTTTAAGAATTTCACCAGAACTTTATTTAAAACGTTTGATTGTAGGTGGTTTTGAAAGAGTTTATGAAATTGGTAGAAATTTCCGTAATGAAGGCATGTCCACTAAACATAATCCAGAATTTACGATGATTGAATTGTATCAAGCTTATACGGATTATCATGGTATGATGGAAATTTCAGAAGATTTAATTTCGTCCGCATGTCTGGCAGTAAATGATACGCTTGAAATAAATTTTGATGAACATGAAATTAATTTAACGCCACCTTTTGCTAGAATGAGTATGATTGAAGCTATTAAGAAATTTACTGATGTAGACTTTGATCAAATAAATACAGATGAAGAAGCCTTAGCAATTGCTAAAGAAAAAGGCTTGGAAAATTTGGCAATAGGTAAAGTACGCGGCGAAATTATTAATTTATTCTTTGAAGAATTTTGTGAAGAAAAATTAATTCAACCAACTTTTATTTATGATTATCCTATTGAGATTTCGCCTCTTACCAAAAAGAAAAAATCAGATCCGCGTTTAACAGAACGTTTTGAAATATTTATTAATGGTTCAGAATACGGAAATGCCTACTCAGAATTAAATGATCCACGCGATCAGGCTGAACGTTTTACTGAGCAATTGAAAAAACGTGAAAGTGGCGATGAAGAGGCTGCTTTACCAGATCAAGACTTTGTTGAAGCTTTGGAGTATGCAATGCCGCCAACAGGTGGGCTGGGAATCGGTATTGACCGTTTGGTCATGCTCCTTACTAACTCTGCTACCATTCGTGATGTTTTATTATTCCCNNCTGTTCGTGATGTTTTATTATTCCCGACAATGAAACCTTTAGGGGGAGAAAACATACAAAGTAGCGATAATAATATCGTAGATGAAGACGAGGTAGAATTAGAAAAAATTGACTTATCTAAAATTAAAATTGAACCATTATTTGAAGATATGGTCGATTTTGAAACCTTCTCAAAATCAGATTTTAGAGTCGTTAAAGTACTAAATTGTGAAGAAGTGCCAAAATCTAAAAAATTACTGAAATTTACTTTAGATGATGGTTCTGGCGAAGATCGAGTTATTCTTAGTGGGATAAAAACGTATTATTCAACAGAAGAAGTAATAGGTAAAACCTTAGTAGCTATTGTAAATTTACCACCCAGAAAAATGATGGGCATTGATTCATGCGGCATGATAATATCCGCTGTACATGAATACGATGGTGAGGAAGCTTTAAACTTATTAATGGTATCTGATCGAATACCAGCTGGCGCAAAATTGTATTAAACTAAAGAACATATGAATTAAAAGACTGAGGTTAAATAGAGTGACCCCCAGTCTTTTTAATTACAAGAAGATAAAAAATATTGTTGTTGCATTTTTTCCCATATCAATATATAATCCCAAATAATTAAAAAATTTAAAAGTAGAAAGGTAATACATGAAATCTTTGTTTTTGCAAAAAGCATATTTCTTTTTTGACTTTATCTTTAGTTATTTATTTAGCTATCGTTATTTTTGCTATGAAAAACAAAATTGTTTCATGTGACCTATGCTTACATAATAGTAAGTAATACCTTAAGACTATCAGCGGAAGGTTCATGAAAATGAACCTTCCTTTTTTGGGGAGAAAGCTATGAAAGTAAAAATAACTATTGTGGGTTTAGGTTTAATGGGTGCATCATTAGCTCAGGCTTTGAAAGGTTTTAAAGAATCCTATATCACTGGGGTAGATGTAGATTCTGCCGTATTAGAAAAATCATTAACTGAAGGAATGGTAGACAATGCTACTGATGATATTTTGGAAGGAGTAACAGATGCTGATCTTGTTATTTTTTCTGTATATGCAAAACATATTCCCAAATTATTAAAAAGTTGCATTGCAAGCTTAAAACCTGGTGTTATTATTACGGATATTTGTGGTGTAAAACAGGATTTATATGCAAAAATAATGCCTGTTTTACCAGAAGATGCTGCCTATGTAGGAATTCATCCTATGGCAGGTAAAGAGCGAGATGGTATTGAGAAACNNATGCATCGCTTTATCAAAATAGTAGTATGCTTATCTGTCCTACACCTGCCTCAACATCAGAAGCTATTAATGTAATGGAAGAAATAGCGAAATATATTGGCTGTAGCCGCATACAACAAGTATCTTGTGAACTGCATGATGCCATTATTGCTTACACTAGCGATTTGATTCATATTGCTTCTGCTGGCCTTTGTATTCATTTTCATCCAGATATGAATTTAGCTTTTACGGCAGGAGCTTTTAAAGATGCCACACGCATTGCAGATATTAATGCAGAAGCCTGGACTGAAATGTTGTTTGAAAATCAAAAAAATGTGCTTGATTGTTTGGATGTTTATATTGAAGATTTGCAACAGATACGGATAGCGGTTCTAGAAAAAGACGAAGTAACTTTGACTGCTTTGCTTAATACTGCAGGACATAATAAACGGGAGATATTAACAAGATGAAAAAAGTAATAGTACCTTTAGAGGACAGATCATATGATATTTTGATTGGACCTCATTTGTTAGCAGAAACTTTATCTAATGCCCTGCAAGGATCATACGGCAAAGTCATAGTAATAAGCGATGAGACAGTCTGGCAATTGCATGGAACAGCTCTTGAAAGCTCTTTAAATGCTGCTAGTATCACTTTTAATACGGTACTTGTACCAGCAGGAGAAAAAAGCAAATCTTTGTCTGAATTAGAAAAAATATTAAATTTTTTCGCGGGAAATGGACTTGGGCGAGACGGTCTTGTTATAGCTTTTGGTGGTGGTGTGATAGGAGATCTTGCAGGCTTTGCCGCTTCGATTTGGATGCGAGGTGTACGTTATATTCAGATACCAACGACTCTTTTAGCCATGGTAGATTCCAGTGTAGGTGGTAAAACCGCAGTGAATTTAAATGCAGGGAAAAATTTAGTTGGTACTTTTTGGCAGCCATCATTGGTCATTGCAGACACGAGTTTATTAAAAACTTTACCTGAACGAGAATGGCGTTGTGGTTTGTCCGAAATGATAAAATACGGGGCATTATTTTCACCATCATTATTTGAAGAGTTGGCCTCAATGGAAAATACAGATAGGCTGCCTGAGCTGATAGAAATATGTTGTTATTTAAAAAGCGATACGGTACAGGCAGATGAACGAGATAATGGACAACGCATGTTATTAAATTATGGTCATACTTTTGGCCATGCTGTTGAAAAATCAGGTGATTTTGAGCAGTTTAATCATGGCGAAGCGGTAGCAATTGGTATGATGTTGGCGGCAACTGTAGGCGAACGAATAGGGATAACAAAACTTGAATCTAATTGTAAGTCTCAATTAGAGAAAGTATTAACGGCTCATGGTCTACCAATAAATTGCCCCTTTTCTGCAAATGAAATGCTACAAGCGATGATGATGGATAAAAAGGCACACGATGGCGGAATAGAATTAATTCTATTAGAAGATATTGGTAAGGCAAGTATCGTTTGGAAATCGGCGGCAGAATTACAGGCCTTATTAATAGAGGTGCTGGGCAATGAATAACCCAAAAACCNNTTCCTTCTGGTATAGTGCGTATTCCGGCCTCAAAAAGTTTGAGCCATCGTGCGGTCATCTGCGCTGGATTAGCCGCTATTGGCGGCGATGGTCAAAGTCATTTGAATCAATTAGGTGACAGCGAGGATATCCGTGCGACATTGAGCTGTATGGAAACTCTAGGTGCGCAATTTGCAACCAAAGGCGATGAGACGCTTGTGCGTAAAAATATAAAACCTTCTAATGCAACAACGTTAATAATGGATTGCGGCGAATCTGGCTCCACTTTAAGATTTTTATTACCTATTGCAGCATTGCAGGATAAATCTTTTGATTTTATAGGTCATGGCCGTCTCATGAAGCGACCATTAGAAATCTATGAACGATTGTTCACCCAAAAAAATGTATTTTATGAAAAACACGATCATAAATTGAGTGTAAAAGGGCCTTTGACTGCAGGAGAATTCCGATTAGCTGGCAATGTCAGTTCTCAGTTTGTTTCTGGTTTATTGCTAGCATTACCATTATTAGATATGGATAGCCAGATTATTCTTGATACTCCATTGGAGTCTGCAGCCTATGTAAAATTGACTCTTGATGTCATGCGACATTTTGATGTGAATATACTCAATACTAATTCAGAAAATTATTTTATTCCTGGTGGACAGCATTATAAAGCTAAAAAATATCAGGTAGAAGGTGACTACTCTCAAGCAGCTTTCTTTTTAGCGGCAGGCGCTTTGGGATGTTCGGTCAGCTGTGCTGACATGCAAACTGAAAGTCATCAAGGCGATGCTGCTATTATTTCTTTGCTTGAAAAAATGGGAGCTGAGATTACTTGGCAGGATGGCATCCTGACAGCAAGCAGTAAAAAACTTTCTGCTATAGATATAAATGTGTCTGAAATTCCAGATCTTGTGCCAGTACTTGCAGTGCTATGTAGTATTGCCGAAGGAACGAGTCATATCACAGGGGCCGGACGTTTGCGTATGAAAGAGAGTGATCGTCTTCATGCAATGAGTACTGAATTGACGAAGTTGGGCGCAAAGGTGACCGAAGGGCTTGACAGCCTTGAAATTACTGGAACACCATGGCTTGAGGGGGGAGCGGTAGATGCACATGGAGATCATCGCATAGCTATGGCTATGGCGGTTGCAGCTATTCGTTGTAAAAATCCTGTTACCCTTACCGGTTGGCAGCATGTTAATAAATCTTATCCTGATTTTTGGGAAGATTTTGAGAAGGAGATAGCAATATGATATTGGTTTTACGAACAGAGGTTACATCGGAACAAACCGCTGCACTTGAAAAAGAATTGCAAGCACGTGGTTTGATTACACAGGACATCATAGGTGAACATACCCGTATGTTGGGATTAGTAGGGGATGTCACTATGCTGGATCCCGAAACACTAGAACGGAATGATTTGATAGAAAGAATTATTAAGGTAAGTGAACCT
>LFRM01142826.1_pt2 | contig 16615 bp, 13 predicted proteins | sample 618341 | NCBI WGS metagenome assembly LFRM01 (sample SAMN03654438, study PRJNA283298) | anaerobic digester metagenome | isolation source: pool of bioreactors CSTR01a, CSTR02a, and CSTR03a thermophilic anaerobic... | place: Denmark: Kgs. Lyngby | collected 2014-05-21 | reverse complement strand
CACCATTTCTTTCGGACAGGGTAGAGACTATTACCACCGAGACAGTTCAATCCGGCTCAAAAGTAGCTGACTTACTTAGTAAGGACGAAGATGCTCCAAAGGTAATATCGAGCACAAAACCCGAGATAGAATACGGAGGGATTCCTCCGGCAATAAGCAAGGACATCATAGGAAAAGATGCAGCACCGATTCGCTATAAAGGTAAAAAGCCCTTACTCGCAATAGTTGTCGATGATGGCGGGAATTCGCTTGAAATGGCCAAGAGAGTCGCATCTTTAAAGCTTCCCCTGACATGGGCGATACTTCCTTACACAAGATATGCGAATGAAACATCTGTGATTGCTGCCGATGCCGGTATACCCTATTTACTGCATTTACCGATGCAGGCAGAGATAGACAAAGACTCAAAAGAGTATCTCGTCGGTGTGGGGATGGATCGCCAAAAAATAAAGAATGTAACAGTAAAGGCGCTCGATTCACTTCCCTCGCCTATAGGCATAAACAACCATCGGGGCTCGTTGGCTACGTCGAAGAGGGACATAATGGTTCCGATAATGGATGTCCTTAAAGAGCGGGATCTACTTTTCTTTGACAGCAGGACTTCTGGGAAGAGCGTAGCCTATGGTGTAGCTAAAGCTGCGGGGATAACGGCTTTTAAAAACGGATTGTTTCTAGACGGGACACCCGATCAGAGTTATATCAGAGCAAGATTTGAACAAGCTGTCCAAACCACCCAGAAAAAGAGAGACATAATTGTGATCTGCCATTTCAGACCGGACACCATCCTTTTTCTTGAAAAGCTGAATAAGGAATACACTGAACTTCCTGTTCGGCTTGTCACGCTTCCCGAAATGGCTAAACTGCTCGTAGACACCGACAGTGGAGAGGAATAAGAATGACAAAGTCAGAAACCAACATGGTAATGGGGACACACATAAAAAAGTCTTCATCAATTGAAGAAGCAACAAAAGTCCATATAATATGGGTTGGAACTGGTGCAGAGTGGGGAAAAGCGCTAGTCGTCAAAAGATGAAGTTCATAAATAGCTTTATAAAATGGTTGACATGTCTGAAGGAATCGGTATAATTACTAGCGTTGTTGCAGATGCGGTACGACTTGCGATGCGGGCGGATAGCTCAGCGGGAGAGCACCTGCCTTACACGCAGGGGGTCGTAGGTTCGAAACCTATTCCGCCCACCATACAACCGAAAAAAGTGGAGCTGTAGCTCAATTGGTTAGAGCGCCGGCCTGTCACGCCGGAGGTCGCGGGTTCAAGTCCCGTCAGCTCCGCCACTTTTTTAACGCCACTGAGATGGCGGGATAGCTCAGTCGGTAGAGCAACGGACTGAAAATCCGTGTGTCCCCAGTTCAATTCTGGGTCCCGCCACCAGTAACATATAAAACCACATTGCGGAAGTAGCTCAGTGGTAGAGCACAACCTTGCCAAGGTTGGGGTCGCGGGTCCGAATCCCGTCTTCCGCTCCAGAAGAATTACACGGTTTACAGCGTTTAGCTGTGGGCCGTTTTTTTTATCTACATCTATTCTACTTTTTTTTGTGGTGAGACACATCCCCCGTGTGAAGCGCAACGTAAAACATGTTGGATGAAGCTGATGAATGATTTTTTTGGCAATTTCCGTATAGATTCTACTTGATCCTGAGTTACGCGGTATGATTTCTCTGTTTTCTGTTGTAAGATGTTTATGGCTTTAGGTTATGGTCATTCTCCGTTGATTTATTGAGGTATAATTTCATTTTAGCGGAAGTTTCCTCTTGTTGCTTCTCATTGTGATGTTGCATTTGAATTGCAAATTTATTATTTTAATAAGAGTCCCAGTTATATATTTTTACGATTATGCAGGCCAACCTTTGGAATAGCATTTGAACTTATTCGATGTGAGTTTATTTATTTTCTGGAATTGGAAGGAGATTATTTATAATGGAACAAAACAAATGCAGAGTTTTTCTTATTTCTGGATTTCTGGGGAGTGGAAAGACGACTTTGCTGAAAAAACTGATTGAAACGGTGCCTGAGGGTGAAAAGGCGGCTGTTCTGATGAATGAATTTGGCAAAGCGGGTGTTGACGGGGACGTTGTGAGAAAAGGTGGTCTTGAAATAATTGAAATCAGTAGCGGGTCGATATTCTGCGCATGCGCGAAGGGAGAATTTCTTCGGGGACTTTACACAATCTTTCGCGATTACAAGCCTTCTATACTTTTGATCGAAGCTAGCGGCGTCGCTGACACTACTGACATGAAGCGCGACCTTGGCCACGGTATGTTGCATGATTTTTATAGGTTCTGCGGCAATGTCTGTGTAGCTGATGCGGAGTGGTTTGAGGAGTGGGCAGACCTCTTCAATGCGGTGCCGAAACAAATAGAAGCTGCCTCTCATTTGATAATAAACAAGATAGATCTAGTATCTCCGGAAAAACTTAGCTCAATTGAAGAACATATTAGAAGCCTCAATCCTTTGGCAGAGATTAAACACGCTACTTTTGGGAATGTACCTTGGGATTTTTTCGATTGTCCGGAGGCTGTGGAAGTAGCACCACCTCTGCCATGCACTGAAGAATGGGAAAAGTTCATAGAAAATGCCCTTAACGACGTTGATGGGCATCTTGCACCGCCGGATAAGCTGTCATCGCAAAGCGTTTTCTGGGAAGGCGATCCGCTTATTTTTAAGGAACTTCTTAAAGACCTTCCTGACGACATCCTCCGTTCAAAGGGGTATTTTGTTGATACTGACGGAAAGTGGAAGATTTTTGACATCGTAGGTAATTCTGCTCCTGTTTATTCTGCCTCGGATGAAAGTTTCGATATGCCAAGAAATCTAGCAATTTTTATTAGGACAAAAAAGGCTCGTCGGGAGATACCTTCTCTGTTTGAGTCAAAGGGGCTCAAGATGCTGGAAGTCAGATTCAGCTAGAACCTCAGGTTAGCGATATAATTGTACTATAGCAATATACCGGAATAAGGAGGGACTTAGCTGGTGAAGTATAAGGCATGTCTGCTTGGAGCGCCGGAACTTTTCGTAGATGGGCACAAAGTCCTTTTTCCGTTTCAGAAGGCAAAGTTACTTGCATTTATTCTGATCGAGGCAAAAAGCATCCGTAGGGATAAGCTGTGTGAATATCTTTGGCCTGACAAAGAGCTAGAAAAGGGTCGTCGTAATCTTAGCAATGCCCTAAGTTGTGTGAGAACACTCCTCCCTGTTCAGATGAACAACAGAGAAGTCGTCTCGATTAAACCATCTGTTTATATAGCACGTGATATCGATTTACTTCCCTCCTTAGATAGAATGCCTTTAAGCGAAATTGTAAAGATTAACGGAACGTTTATGGATATCCCGGAAGCTGAGGACCTAGAGTCTTTCAGCTGTTGGCTTCTTCCGAAAAGGCAGCATTATCATGATCTATTTGTAGAAGGACTTAGGAAAAGAGCAAAAGCCTTCCTTGAGAGACATGCAGAGGATTCCTATGATGAGGCCCTCGAGTGCTACGAACTGCTTGCGGAACGAGAACCATACAATGAAAAGATCCATGGTGAACTAGTACGCCTCTATATAAAAACAGGCCGAAAGGTTAAGGCCATTGATGCAGCTCACTCATTTTCAAAAAGGATCGAAAGCGATCTTGGCATAAGCAGTGATCTGGCTGATATTTCGTCTCTCATACAAAAGAGAGTCCCAATGTCAGAAAATATAGCCACCGTCTTTGACGACACTCCTCTTTCGAGGAGTTCTGAAATTCTTAAGATGCTTGACTTTATAACCAGTGCTGAGAGTTCCGGTGCTTCCTCCTGTGGGCTCATATGGGGAGAGAACGGAATAGGTAAGACTGAATTTATCAACGAACTCGTATCCTGCCTCAATCAGGTTGGGTGGGAGTGCTACTATGTAAGGTGTACCCAGGAAGAAAAGGACAGGCCTATGGTGCCTTTTATACAGTTACTCCAACGACTCAAATGCCCTTTGCCTCAATCTGAAGATATCACATCTCTGACTGAACTTAATTACTCACGTATTGCTGAGCTAGTGCGACTGAATGTCGCTGCTGGGGAAGATAATAAAAAGAGACTTCTTGTTGTGGAAAATGTCCACTGGATGGATGACGCTTCTTGGATGATACTTGAAACAATAATGTGGGACTATTCGACACCCCTTCGCCTCATCATATCCGGCTTTGAAGAGATAAGGCCTACTTTTATGCTGCGGACAACGTTTGAGAGCGAATCATTCGAGAAACTGGAGATAGAACTGAAACGATTCGACCTTGAAGATACGGGGCAGATATGCCGAATAATGGCTCCAAACCGATCATGGTCAGAGAAAGATATAAATAATATATACATGCAAACCGAGGGCAATCCTTTTTTCATAAAGGAAATTCTGAAATCCGGGCTTCCTGTAAGAGATGGGATAGACAACATATCAAATAATCCTTTTATCTCAATCATTAAGTTTCTAGACAAGGAGGAGAGACTTTTTCTAGAAGCGATAGCTATCAAACCTGACCACGCTTCGATGGTTAACATCAGCGAAGTCCTTGATATCTCCCCCCTTCAACTTTCGATAATATGTGAAAATATAAAAAATAACGCACTTATTAAAGAGAGCAATAACGACGAGGGTGATGTTATATATTATTTTAACCACATGAAGATTCGTGAAGCTCTTCTAGAAAATATGTCTGTGAGTAGAAAGCAGGCACTGCACCTTAAAAACATTGAAGTACTTGAAAACGGTTTAACCACTTGCCAGTATGGAAAGAGAGAGATTTATTCCCTTCTTTATTTCCACGCACATGAAGCCGGACTTGCAGAAAAAGAATTATACTGGCGCACTATGGAGCTGAAACAGAATTTCCGTGCGGCACATGAAGTATTTCCTACCCTGACAGATTATGACCTTTTGAAATATGTTCCGACTCTGGAAGATATGGGTCATACAGAACTCGCACTGTCAGAGGCAGATAAGCTCATGGACAGAATAATGCGCACCTCGGAACAAACTCCTGAACTCAAGCGCATTGAACGAGACCTTCAAATACTTCATGGCGCCTTGCTGTGGTGGAGCGGAGAATACGAGGACGCATATGAGACACTGAGGGATGGGCTACGCAAGGCTTTGAAAAATGGAGAGACAGAAAATATTATAGAGGCGTGCGTTCAGCTCTGTTTTCTGGCAATCCAAAATGACGATGTAGACCGTCTTTCAACTTTTTCTAACCAGTTATATCTGCTTTCAAAAAAAGAACACTATCATAAATGGATGGGAGTGTCCCTTCGTTTCAAGGGGATATCAGCGATTCTTAAAAAAGATTACAATAGGGCTAACCGCATGTTTCAGATGTCAACTTTGATTTTTGAAAAACTTGAAAAAGAAGGCGAAAGTTATACCGCATGCATTGTAGCTGCGGAGCATTTCCGAGGAGACTCCAAGCTTGCGGAAGGTAAAGTCGAAGAAGCTCTGTCATGCTATCTTACATGTATCAATATCGGAGAATCGATAGGTATTTACAGAGGGCTCGGCCTATCACTTGCTAAAGCGGCATTCTGCCACATCTTGACCGAAGAATATAATGATGCTGAAAAACTTCTATTAAGAATGGAAAAGCTATCCGTGATGATCCATTCTCAGAAGAGCGGAGGCCTGCAGGGGGCAGGAATAGGATTTAGCCTTATGGGACTCCTCAATGCCAAAAAAAGAGATTGGGATCAGGCTATATCTTATTATTCCATGGCAGATAAATTCGCATCGGAAACTAAGAGGGCTACCTGGCAGGCATTTCTTTATTGGTCAAAGATATCGTTGAATTCTATCGAAGATATTCCGAAGAAAGTCTCGCAGGTGCTGTTAAATAAAAATCCGGAATGGTACCGCAAGGAATTAGAAATAATGAAACTGCGTATAGGATGGAAGAACGATTTCTGAGCATAAATCGTACTAAGTTTTAAAAAGTGCAAAAATTTTTTTATCAAAAAGGCCTGATTGCCAATCTTAACAGATCAGCGGTCAGGCCTTTTTGCATTGTTTTTAGACGCTGTTGATAAAGTGCAGTTAGTAAAAAAATAAGACAAGAAAGTTGTTTGTCTTTTAACATCGATAACAAAAAAATAAACTAACGGAGGTATCAGACATGTCAGTTGAACAGGTTCGTAAGTATATGATTGACGGCGACGGAGATGCAGCAGTCAGCTTGGTAGAGGGGCTTATCTGCAAAGGTACTAAACCCCACGATATTATGACCGGTCTTACCGAAGAGATGGCCGTACTGGGAGATAAGTTTGATCGCTTCGAAGCGTTCCTTCCCGATCTTATGATCGCAGGAGACGCATTCATTCAGATCATGGATGTCCTCAAGGAGCATCTAATCGGAGACGTCGATGCAGTGGCGCATAAGACAGTGGTAATAGGGACAGTCAAGGGTGACTTCCATGACATAGGTAAGAACATTGTCGGTATAGTCCTTCAGGCTAACGGATTCAACGTCGTTGACCTTGGCTCGGACATAGACCTTGTAGCCTACATGGACGCAGCTCGCAAAGAGAAAGCCGATGCTGTTGCAATCTCAGCTCTTATGACTACGACTATGCCCGGCCAGGAAGAATTTATAAAGCTCGTAGCCGAGACAGGCGATAAGGGCAAGTATGTAGTCTGTATAGGTGGAGCTCCGACCTCGACAGAGTGGGCTGAGCGCATAGGCGCAGACCTTTGGGCATTCGACGCTTTTGAATTTGCTGCCAAGCTCAAGAAGATGCTTGGTTAATTTTTAGAAGAAACTAAAATAGGAGGCAACGATAATGTCAACGTTCAGAATGTGGGAAGTATTTGAAAGAGTTGAGAACGGCCCTTTCTATAGAGATCAGTCGGAGTGGATGCTTAAAAGTTTCATGCCGAACATGAGAAGAGTTATTAAGGAATACAATATCAAGTATGACGGAAAAACAATCGTAAACTGTGATGATGACCTTGCTGACCGCGTGTGGAAAGCAGCCAAAGATTTCTTCGTCTCTGTAGGCGTATACCATCAGGATAGCCACAGAGTAATCAAATTCACAGAAGAAGAGGTAAATGAAGTCCTCTATACAAAGAGACCAAACTATATGATCGGAGCCGGACATGATCAGCGCTGGCTGGGAGTACGTTCAGTCGAAGACAAAGTACGTCGTCCCTTCCACCTTTTCAGCCCTGATGCCAACTTCAGCACAGATATCCATAAAAAAGCATGTATGGCTTATCTGAAGGAACCTCTGCTTGACGGGCTTTGCGCCCCTCTTCTTGAGGATTTCATGGGCCGCAAGGCGACGTCCAATACCCCGACTGAAATTGCAGCGGCAATGGAACATGCCATGAATCTTCGTGACGCCCAGCGCCTTGTTGGAAAACCGGACGTATGGACAGTATCAGTTGGAACGGCCGAAACTGACCAAGCACAGATAGCGGCTGCAAATAATGAGTGGGGAGTCCGTCAGTCACACCTGGACGGCCGCATGGTATCTATTCTTACAGAAATGACAACGAACAATGGAATGCTTAACAAGGCAATGCATTACCGTTCATACGGAAATGTATTTGGAAACCTCTGCGGAGCTATATGGGGCGGACATGCAGGAGGGACTGAAGGAACACTTATCCTCCAGACCGCCTACAACATCGAAGGCGCATGCCTCTACGGCTCGTGCTGGGCGCTCAACTTCCCCTTCCACCTCAAGTGGCAGTCAACTACTACAAGAGAGATTCTCTGGCTACAGAGTGTACTCAGCCAGGCGATGTCAAGGAATTCGAACCTTATATACCTCAACAACCTCTTCGCCAATGCAGGGCCTGCTACAGAGCAGCTCTATTGGGAGTGTGCAAACCATGCGCTTGCAACGGAAAGCTCGGGCGGAAACCCCTGGGGCGCAGCTACATGCCGCAACAAGTTCACTGACATGGCGACACCTCTCGAGTCACGTTTCTACCACGAAGTCTCAGAGGCTTCATTCTATAAGCGGATGACACGTGCAAAGGCTGATGAGATATGCCAGAAGATCATGGAGAAGTACGAGAAACTTATCCCAATCGACAACTACGGCAAGAAAATCCAGGAAGTCTACGACATGGAACATCTCGTACCGCGCAAACAGTACCTCGACCAATACAAGCGCATGAGAGATGAGCTAAACAAACTGGGAGTAGAGTTCGCCTACTAATTTATCCGGAATCTACGATATGTGCATAGGTGTGATAACACCTATGCGCATATCGCAACATATGAATAATGAGGTGAAGAATGTGACAGGAAAAGAAAGAGTTCTGAAAGCCTTAAAATATCAGGAAGTGGACAGAGTACCGTGGGTCCCCTTCACAGGTGTGCATGTTGCAAAGCTTATAGATGTAGAGGCTGAAAAGCTTTTTAAAGATGAAGATCTTCTCGTGGAAGCCGTCTGTGCAGCAGCTGACCGTTACTATGCCGACGGGGTATGCTCCGCATTTGACCTCCAGGTAGAAGCAGAAGTGCTTGGTTGTGAACTTCACTGGTCAAAAAATAATCCTCCCGCAGTAACCGGTCATGTGCTTGCACAAGGGAAAGAACTTAAGGACCTGCCGGAGTTTGAAAAGGACAAAGGACGTCTTCCCGTATTTTTCAACGCTACTCGCAAATTAGTAGAAAAAATTGGAGACAAGACCGCTGTTTTTGCGCTCTGCTGTGGACCTTTTACCCTTGCACTACATCTTAGGGGATCGGCATTCATATTGGATATGATGAAGAAGCCCGACGAAGCACATGAGATTCTTGCCTACTGTGCAGAGATAACCCGTAAGATGGGCGAGTGGTACATGGAGACAGGTGCTCACGTCATCGCAGTTGTCGATCCCATGACAAGCCAGATAGCTCCGAAACATTTTGAGGCATTCGTGGCTCCATACGTCAAACCCGTCATCGATGAAGTTCACAGCAAAAACGGAATCATAACCCTTTTCTGCTGCGGAAACGCGACAAAGAACATTGAACTGATGATGCAAACTGGCACGGACGCAGTAGCATTTGACGAACAGGTGGACCTTGCTTTTGTTAAGGAGCTATCAGAAAAATACAAAGTATGTTTTGAAGGTAACATCCCTCTGACAACTACCCTTCTTTTCGGTTCTCCGAAAGAAAGTGTAGACGATGCTAAAATGAGAATTAAAGTGGGAGGGAAGAAGGGATACATCCTTTCGCCGGGATGTGACCTACCTTTCGATACTCCTTTCTATAATCTCGAAGCGGTAGGCAAATATGCAGCAACCGGTGAAGAACCTTCCGATACAGCCGGATTTCTATCATTGGAAGACGCCCTTTTGCAGGCCGAGGAAACTGGGGATGTTTTCGAGGATGTAGTTATCGAACCGGGAAAGGTCTTCATCGAGATAGTCACCCTCGACTCAGAGGGTTGTGCACCTTGCCAATACATGTGCGAGGCGGTCAGAGACGTCGCTGCCCACTACGGAGACAAGCTTGTTTGGAGAGAATCGTTGATAAAGAGCGCCGCAGGCATAAAAAGAACACAGGCTCTCGGTGTCTCGACTCTGCCCACGATGCTTATAAACAATAAGGTCGTTTACGATAACATTATCCCGACATCGGAAGATCTTATGAAACAGATAGACAAGAGATTAAATGGCTGATATCAATTTTAAACTCTCCTGCCGTTCAAGCCTGAAACTACGAGCAACGGCGGGAGAGAGTTTTCAGCACATAAGATATTGACCGGATTGCCATATTTATTATTTTAAAAGATAGGTTTTAAAATAAGCATGATTTCTTGAAACACGTTAATAGAGAAAAGATTTTCACAACAGAAAAGGAGGAAGAAATATGGAAAGCAAAGCATTAAAAAAGCCGGGAGTTGCTTTAGCTGCTATAACATTTGCAGGTATTGCCGGAATTATTAGTTATGGTCTTTTGGTTCTTGGGTTGGATGCACATGTTCCTATCGCAGTAGCGGCTATTTTTGCCGGTCTGATAGGTAAATTTGTCGTCGGCATAACTTGGACGGAAATGAGCTCGTCCATCAGTAGCGCGATCACCTCATCTTTAGAGGCGCTTCTTATTCTTATTGCTATAGGAATGCTCGTTGGTTCATGGGTCCAAGCAGGAGTAGTCCCAGGCATGATCTATTATGGTTTTAATCTGCTTTCTCCCGGAGTGTTTCTAACTGCAACTCTTCTTATCTGTTCAGTAGTTTCTTTGGCCACCGGTTCCTCATGGGGAGTCGGCGGAACAGTTGGAGTAGCGCTTATAGGTATCGCTGCCGGACTTGGTATTCCTGCCCCTCTTACTGCAGGAATAATTATTTCAGGTGCGTACTTTGGCGATAAAATGTCCCCTCTCTCGGATACCACAAACTTGGCTCCCGCAGTTGCAGGATCGAATCTTTTTGACCATATCCGTGCAATGGCCTGGACCACGATACCTACATATGTCATCGTAATAATTATTACGGTAGTTCTTGGTTTTGGTTATTCGAGTGGGTCAGGCTCGTTTGACCCCACCCGTATTCAAGCCTTTCAGGCTATCCTTGCCGCAGAATTTAACATCAACCCACTTTACGCGATGGTTCCGCCGCTCATAGTCCTCGGGCTCACGATGGCCAAATGTCCCGCGCTCCCAGGAATGATGGCAGGAACTTTCGCAGCATCAGCACTTGCTATGATCCAAGGATTTTCTCTAGGTGATGCTCTTGAAGCTGTCCACTACGGTTACCATTCTACAGTCGCTACGAAGCTTGCCGATGCAGGTGTTGAAGGTATTTCAGCGGTAATGGCAGAGACCAATATCATGGGCCTGGCTCCGGAAATGGCACATGAAACTGCATCTTTGATAACAGAACTTCTTAACAGAGGCGGCCTTGATAGCATGATGTGGTCTCTCTCCCTTATAATGATAGCCCTGGTACTTGGAGGAATCATGGAGAGTTGCCGTTACCTTGAAGTACTTCTCAACCCGCTTCTCTTCAGAGTCCGCAAGGTCGGTGGATTTGTTACTCTGGTTGTTGTTTCCTGCTTTGCATGCAACCTGTTCCTCGGCGATCAGTACCTCGGCATACTCGTCCCCGGTCGTATGTTCAAGACAGCTGTTGACAGGACGACTCTCTCGCCAAGGATGCTGTCCCGTACATTGGAAGATTCAGGCACACTTACAGCGGTCCTCATTCCCTGGACAGGCTGTGGAGCTTTCCAATCTGCTGCTTTGGGTGTACCGACTCTTACCTATGCCCCTTATGCTTTCCTCAATTGGATGAACCCGATAGTTGCTATATTGATGACATATATGGGAATCGGTATATATAGAGGCAAGAACGGCGCGGACAAGGTAGAAAAGGGTACGGATATAGACTTCCGGATTACAGAACAGGAAGCCTTAAAAATCTAAATACACAGATGAAACCTGATCGGCCGCAATATCAGCCGTTCAAAGAACACATGTCAGGCGGAGTCGGGTTAATCTGACTTCGCCTGTATTTTAATATGCTGAGGTGATCGTCTTGCAGAAAAACATTATAAAAAGTCTGGAAATAATCGCCCGAGATAAAGAAATCCTTTCGCCATGCTCAAGATCTCCCTATTATCCTTTTGTTGTTCATTCCGGCAGGGGAGCATTGCTGAAAGATATCGACGGCAATCAGTATATAGATTTTTCGGCATCAGCGGCAGCTCTGAACACGGGGACATGCCACCCAAAGGTGGTCACTGCAATAAAAGAACAGGCAGAGAAGCTGCTTTGCTATACAATAGGTTATATGTACGAAGCTTCCTCAGTTGAACTAGCAGAGAAGCTGGTGTCTATTGCCCCCGGTGATTTTAAGAAAAAGGTGGCCTACGGTCTTTCGGGATCAGACGCTATAGACGGCGCTATAAAATTTGCGCGGAAATACACAGGTCGAAGCGCTATAATTTCATTCCTGACTTCATATCACGGCTGCACTTACGGCGCCCTCTCTGCCTCGGCCATCTCGCTCAATATGCGCAGAGGCATTGGACCTATGCTCCCAGATTTCCACCATTTCGCATATCCGCAATGCAACGGATGCCAGTGGCATGAAAAGCCGGAAGATTGTTCACTTAGCTGTCTCGCCCAGATCAAAGATGCATTCAGTCTTTATCTGCCGGCTGATGAGGTTGCAGCAGTCATCTTCGAGCCTGTGGGTGGAGATGCCGGAATTGTAGTGCCTCCTGTACGGTACGTAAAAGCTCTTGCAGATTTGTGTAAACAAAATGGGATACTTTTAGTTTCTGATGAGGTTCAGCAAGGGATGGGCCGCACAGGTAAATGGTTCTCGATAGAACACTTCGGAGTAGTACCCGATATAATAGCAACCGCGAAATCGCTTGCTTCGGGGATGCCTCTTAGCGCATTGATAATGAAGGAAGAAATAGCCGATTCACTCATGGACCCAGGACATTGTTTCACTCTTGCTGCAAACGCCGTATGCTGCCGTGCGGCACTAGCCACCATCTCTATCATCGAAGAGGAGGGCCTTCTGGCTAGAGCAGAAGAGCTGGGCAGAAAGATATCAAGCATACTAAACGAAATGAAAAAAACGATCCCGCTTTTAGGAGAGACTCGTTCTCTAGGATTAACGATAGGACAAGATATAATCAAAGATGACGGTTCACCTGACAGGGATGCCTGTGCAAAAATATGTTACAGAGCATGGGAGAAGGGGCTTGTACTCACTTTTCTGGGGCAAAATACCCTGCGCATACAGCCACCCCTTGTAATAACAGATGAAGAAACAGAGGCAGGGCTTGAAATCCTAGCGGAAGCTGTAGATGATTACATGAATGGGCAAATCGGGGATGAAGTCCTCTCTTTTGCGAAGGGATGGTCATAATGGTCGAACCGTTACATACGATACTTTTCCAGCCAGATGGGGTCAGTGCCGACGTGACAACGGGAACAACAGTTATGGATGCGGCTTCTAAGGTCGGAGTGAAGATCAATCGCCACTGTGGCGGTGTGGGTGTCTGTGGAAAATGCAGAATATCTGCTATTCAGGGAGGGGAGTTTCTAAACCCGATTACTCCCACTGAAACGAAACGGCTGAAAAGCGAAGAGATTGCATCAGGTGTTCGTCTCTCATGCTGTGCAAAGGTAGAAGGAAGCGGCACGGTCCATGTTATAGATATGGTTGGAGAGACGGGTAATCAGATACTTGAAGGCACATCCGACAAAATTATAAGCCATTGGGCACCTGACAGAGCAGGTTTGGGGGTAGCCGTTGACATAGGAACAACGACAGTAGTATGTTACCTGCTTGATTTGGACGGGCACAATGTCCTAAGGAGCCGTTCTTTTCTAAATCCGCAGGTATCATACGGGGACGATGTAATATCGAGAATAGCCGCCTGCACTTCACAGCCCGGAGCACTTCAGCGTATGCAAGAATCACTTGTTAAGGAAATGGACAAAGCTTTTTCATATCTTGCCGAGAACGTTGGTGCCACAAAAGAGCGGATAAACGAAGTTGTTGTGGCCGGAAATACAGTGATGGAACATATCTTTCTTGGGATATCTCCTGAGAGCATAGGGCACAGCCCATATTCTCCGCAGTTTCAGACACACCCTCCCGTCCCTTCAGCAGAGCTTGGCTTCCATATAGCGAAGGACGGGATAGTAAAAGTGCTGCCAAACGTTGCAGGTTATGTCGGAGCGGATATTGTAGCAGGGATTGCTGCGCATTCTGTTGATAAAGAGTTGACTATGAGGTTACTTGTTGATATAGGAACGAACAACGAACTGGTAATCGGCAATAGTGATAGGATGTACTGCTGCGCGACTGCCGCAGGTCCGGCTTTTGAGGGCGCAAGGATAAACCAGGGCATGAGAGCTAGCATGGGTGCGATAGAAAAAGTCAAAATGACAAATGACGGGATTTCATACAAAGTTATCGGTAACGTAGTCCCTGTTGGGCTTTGCGGGTCGGGTCTAATAGATGTTACTGCGATGATGATAAAAGAAGGCCTAGTTGATGGCAGAGGTAAGATGCAGACTAAGGAAGAATGTACGGACGAACGTTTCAGGGAGAGACTGAGCCTAGACGAAAACAGGATCAATAGATTGCTGATTACCGACACAGAGTCACCAGTTTACATTACTCAGAAAGATATTCGTGAAGTCCAGCTGGCTATTGGTGCAGTAAAAGTCGGAACAGAAGTAATGATGGAACAGATAGGTATAACTGTTGATGGTATCGATGAAATACTTCTGGCAGGTGCTTTTGGTAGTAATATAAATGTTGAGAGTGCGATTATAGTAGGTCTGCTTCCGAAGGTCGAACGCGAAAAAGTTCGCTTTATTTTTAACTCCTCCGGTCTTGGGGCATGCATGGCTCTAGCTTCTGCAGATTTTTACCGTGAAACGGAATGGACTATGAGCAGGATGGAATACATAGAGCTTTCCTCATTACAAGATTTTCAGAAACGTTTTATCAAATCGATGCTCTTTTTTTAGAATTATTTCAGGAGATGAACAACTATGAAAAAAATAAGAATCTTCTATAGCTCATATTTCCAGGATAATCCTGATAGAATAGCGGAACTCGAAGGGCCTGACATTGACGTCGATTTTTCTGTTCTAACAGAACATTACAGGACCCTGGGAAAAAACAACTTGAAATATTTAGAAAAATTTATTCCTCTCTGGGAAAGAGAATGGGAACCGGAACTTTTTGACCCTAAGGCTCGTATAGTATTGTTGGAAAATAAGAATGTTGAAAGATCATTTGGCGAAGAAATTAATTACGGAGATGCTGATACAGATTTTACTGCGCTTATGGTCTGGACCGTTGGAGAAGGTATAGAGAAAAAAAGCGCAAAGCTGATGTCACTTAGGGGAGACCTAATGTCGGGCTTCTTGCTTGATGTGGCGGGTTCGATAGCGCTCTATGATATGCACAGAGTGCTGCTGGAATGGGTCAGCGACAAGGTTCAAAGAGAACACTCTAAATTTGTCTCCGCCGAACTATATCCGGGATTTCAAAATACACTGCAGTTAATCATGGATAAAATTGAGATTACAGGCAAAACAGAAGAGACTATAGGTGTGAAAGCCCAAAGCAATTTAATGCTGAAGCCACGAAAAACACAATGCTCCTTTGTAGGGTTTGGCAATGAAAGTGTCGCCTTGTCATCATCTGTCATGAAATGCAACCCCTGCTCAGGGAAAAGGTGTCTCTACTATCAGCTTGGCGGTTGCCATATGGATGTGCTTGCTGTTAAAGGCTACGACGTGAAAAGTGACGCATGAAGTAATTGTTAAAGCAGTCAAACGATAGTCAAGCAATTGTAGGATAGAGAGACGAGGAAGTGAAACATACCAATATCGTGTTGGGACTGCCGTGGGTAATTTGCCAGAAGAAGAAACTGGCAAGGAATTAGCGACAAAGTGCGTGTCGTGTAAAATTGCATCCTTAGCCCTTTGCTACGAGCAAAGTTTTTAAAGCCATTGTTTGCCCAACTTCTTCCCAATCCCTTGCCTGCCTTCCTGGACGCAGCCTCAAAGAAATGATCCATCACGGCCTAAGTCACGCCCCTGTTTTTAAATATAGAATTGATTGTAATAATTGCATAAATACATTAAAGGACTATAATCGCAATGGGTTTATCTCATAGAAACCTTTATTAAATTATATTTATGTAATAGAATGACAGTGACGGGCAGTGCTTTCTGGTATCTATTAAGAGTGAAAGAAACTTCCATTAAACTTCCCAATAAAAGAAACTTATTTGGTAATTGCAGGTTGTAATTTTCAGGGAGGGGCAATGTAATGTCCGTAAGAGAAGAACTTGGAATCAAAAATATTAAAATAGCAACTTCTGCTGCGGTCTTTGTCTTTATTATTATTATGCTTTTGTTCATGTATATGACATATAGCAATGCCAAGAGAGATGTCTTTGCCTCAATGCGTGAACTTGAAAGACATAATGTTGCCATGCTCAAGCAGAATCTTGATACAAGCAAAAATTTCGTTTTAAGTATTTCTATAAATCTGGGGAGAATAACAGGAGATATAAATTCAGCTGAAGCGATAAGGTATTTAAGGGAGCAAAACTGGTTGGCAGATTTCGGCCTTCTGTATCTCATAGACAGGGAAGGAAATATGTCCTTCGGAAGCAAAAGCAGCGAGCTGCAACGAAACTATTATGCAGGTCTCTATTCTAAGAGCGGTTTTTACACAGATGTTGTGGTTTTCGAATCGGACACAGGAAAGTATCTTACTATTAACTCTCCTGTAATACATGATAGTGTGGTCGTTGGAATCCTTTCAGCTAGGATTTACAGGAATAAACTAAACCAGCTGGTAACCTTTGATATGTTTGATGGACATGGACACTGTTATCTTCTGTCAAAAGATGGATCGATTATAGCAAGGTCATATAACCCCTTAGTGAATAAAGATGCAGAAACTATTCAAGAGCTTTTTTTATCAGGCTCTAACAGACGATGAAGGTAAGGAATATTACAGTGCAATTGTAGATGGAATGAAAAATGGGATCTCTGGAGAGATGATATACAGAAAAAAGAGTGGAAACAGAGCTATAAGCTTTATGCCGATTGGCGTCTCAGATATGTACCTTCTTACCTCGC
>LFRM01353759.1_pt1 | contig 16617 bp, 13 predicted proteins | sample 618341 | NCBI WGS metagenome assembly LFRM01 (sample SAMN03654438, study PRJNA283298) | anaerobic digester metagenome | isolation source: pool of bioreactors CSTR01a, CSTR02a, and CSTR03a thermophilic anaerobic... | place: Denmark: Kgs. Lyngby | collected 2014-05-21 | reverse complement strand
ATGCCACCTTTAGCAGCTGGCTCCGGTAATTGCTTGTGGTATTAACGCATGGCTTTACAGAAAGATACAGCTGCTCTTAAAGCCTTACCCTGTTTCTAAGGAGTTCATACCTCAGATTCCATGAAAGGTCTGACAGGCGTGTGCCTTTTGGTGCTAATTCAGCCTTTATGGCGATATGCTTTAATAGAATCCATAGACTTCAGGAGTTGAAGATGGCAGAGGATAAGGGAGTTTCCACACTGAGGGTGGCAGGAACCTATATCGGCACCGTTGTGGGAGCAGGATTTGCTTCAGGACAGGAGGTTCTCCAGTTCTTCGTCTATTTTGGATATGCCGGTTTTTTCGGGCTATTGGTGGTAACCGCACTATTCATCATCCTGGGCTATATGGTCATGGATCTGGGAAGCCGTATCCATGCCGAATCCCATCTCGATATAATAAGAGCAACCTCGGGAAGAATACTGTCGGTATTCTCAGATATCATCATCTCTATTTTTCTGTTCGGAACGCTTTCGGCTATGTTTGCCGGATCCGGAGCCCTCATGTCACAGCAGTTTGGACTTCATCCCCTTATTGGAGGGTTTCTGATGGCGGCCCTTACCATAATTACGGTTCTGTCGGGATTCAACGGTATCATCAATTCCATAAGCTTTGTGGTGCCCTTTCTTCTCATATCTGCTGTGGGTGTTGGAATACTCTCTCTTTTTATAGAACCGGAGAAAACAACCATTCGAAGCTTTGCACCCAATATAGGTTTTCTCAGAAACTGGCTGTGGTCAGCCATCCTTTATACCTCTTACAACACAGTAATATCCTTTGCCATACTGGGACCGTTGGGAGCCAGGGCAAAAAGCAGGAAGGTAATATTGAGGGGTGCTGTTCTGGGCGGGCTTGGACTTGGAATCGGAGCTGCAGCGCTGTTTTTTTCGATCAGGCATCATTTTGTCCCGGTCGTCTCTATGGAAGTACCCATGATCTATATTGCGGGAAGGGTGTCCCCCTTTGTCCAGATCATCTATGGCATTGTACTCTTAGCTGAAATCTATACAACGGCAGTGGGCAACCTCTATGGTTTCTCAGCGCGTATGACCGTGCCCGGGCGGTCAGATCCCGGATTTGTCATCATTATCAGCGCCCTATGCGCTTTTCTCACCGGTCTTTTAGGGTTCTCCAACCTGGTCAGGTATCTCTATCCTTCAGTAGGTTATGCGGGTATTATCATTTTGACATGCCTGATAATCAATAGAAATAATAAAAAACATCTTGACAAATGGTGATCTTTGATCATATCATATACTAAATTATTCATATTCGGATGCTATGATAGGGAAAAGTAAGCGTCTTATGACTTACAGGGAAAAACCATCATGGACTGAGAATGGTTTTAAGCATCATAACCGCCGAAGTTCTCCCTTGAGCACACGCGTTGAATGTCCGGCCGGATTAGTAGGCAAGTGCGGAAAGCTCACCGTTACAGGAGCAGGATATCGGATTTTATATCCCGTATCTGGCAACGAGTGCATCACTTTTGTGATGAAATTGGGTGGTACCGCGAAAGCAACAGCCTTCGTCCCTTTATACAGGGCGAAGGCTTTTTTGTTTTCCTTTTGAGCGGCTCAGATCCGCCGGAGCCTTGCCCGCCGTACACGCGCAGTATTAAACAGGAGGGTTTGTTATGATCATCGTACTAAAACAAGGTGTACCCGAGGCCAGGGTCGATGAACTGAAAAAATGGATTGAAAGCCAGGGGCTGGTGGTTTCCCCCATCTACGGCAGTGAAAAGACAGTGCTGGGCTTGGTTGGGGATACATCATGCCTGTCAACCGACGAGGTGTCCATGTATGAGGCCGTGGAGAAGGTTCTTAAGGTTCAGGAACCCTTTAAAAAGGCTAACCGCAAGTTTCATCCCGAAAATACCATTATCAAAGTGGGAGATGTTTTGGTTGGCGGAAGGGAACTGGTGGTCATCGCAGGGCCATGCTCGGTGGAAAGCGAGGATCAGATCACCCAGATTGCTATGCAGGTTAAGAGAGCCGGTGCTTCCATGCTCAGAGGCGGTGCCTTCAAGCCAAGAACCTCCCCATATGCTTTCCAGGGCCTTCGGGCAGAAGGGCTCATGCTGCTGAAGCGTGCCGGTGAGGCTGCCGGTCTTCCCATTGTTTCGGAGATAACCAATCCAATATATATCGAACTCTTCGATCAGTATGTGGACCTCATCCAGGTGGGAGCCAGAAACATGCAAAACTTTGAACTGCTCAAGGAACTGGGACGCCTTAAAAAACCCATTCTCCTCAAGCGGGGATTTGCCAACACCCTGGAAGAAATGCTCATGGCCTGTGAGTATATCATGAGCGAAGGAAATGAGAACGTTATTCTCTGCGAAAGGGGCATACGCACCCATGAGACCTATACAAGGAACACGCTGGACTTAAGCGCCGTTCCCGCTCTCAAGAGGATGAGCCATCTTCCCGTTTTGGTGGATCCGAGCCACGGATGCGGGCTGTCGTGGATGGTGGAACCTTTGTCCAAGGCGGCTGTGGCGGCAGGGGCGGACGGGCTTATCATTGAAGTGCATAACAATCCCATGGTAGCCCTTTCGGACGGTCCTCAGTCCATCACCCCCGATGAATTTTCCTATATCATGCCAAAGCTCAGGGAATATGCACGGATTGAAGGCAGGAATATTCCGGTAGGCCATTCTGTGGCCTATGCCGGCACTCCGGGCTCCTTTTCCTATGAAGCAGCCGAAAAGCTCTTCCCCACCTCAGCCATGGTGGGGCTCGAGCGGTTTGAGGATGTATGCGAGGCGGTATCCCTGGGGAAAGCAGAGGCAGGTGTGCTTCCTGTTGAAAATACGCTGGCCGGAAAGGTTACAGAAGCCACAGAGCTCATCGAACGCTATGGACTGGAGATAGCAGACCGGCTGAAGCTAAAAATCCGCATGAACCTGGTTGCTCCTTCCGGTACAGACCTTAATAGTATCAGGAAGATCTATTCAAAGGACAAGGCCATAGAGCAGTGCGGGAAATTCCTGGGTGAGCATCCCGAATACAGGATTATTCCCTTTTCCACCACATCGGCAGCTGCCCAGGCTGTGAGCGCACTAAACGACAAATGTTCGGCGGCCATTGCCAGTGCTTCGGCAGCACGGCTCAACAGGCTGCAGATCCTCGTTTCCGACATCCAGGACAGTGATGAAAACTACACAGAGTTCGTTGTGGTAAAAACAAAATAAGTTTCTTTCTGTAATCAGGTATTGAGTTGTAACCGGATAAAGAGAATCATCTTATGATTGCATACCGCTTCAAAAAGGTAAATGAAAAAGGCCTCTGCGTTTTGCAGAGGCTTTGTCTGACCGGATTTCGTACATCAGGGAGAGTGAAGCTGTGAAGGCTGATGAAGGACCACGATGTGATGTAACCTATTCGGTTGACGGGTATTCCTATGTCCCCCTCTCAATGTTCCTCGCCGAATTCCGCTCGTCAGATGCAAACATTACATGAACAGGAGTGTCAAAGAGTTTTTCTTTTTTCCTTGATGCCGGGGACATGCCCCTACTCTATCTTTATGCGGCGGGACAACTTTTTGACACAGGACATCCTGTTTCTTGAATCTGGTATTTCTCTGTGGTATTATTGCTTTATAAACGCGGTTTCGCAAGCTGTTAACAAGACTTACAAGTTATCGGAGGTGCTCCCATGGTTTATGAGGTTGTATCCAGAAAAGTATCTGTCACCCCGGCGGATCTTGCAAGAAAATTATTCCCCGGACAGGTTTCTGAAAAAGATGTTATCGATGCTGTATTCAGCAATAGCTCATACAAAGGCGTAATAGCTGTTTCAGGCCTTAAATTCAAGGCTCCCGCCGTTCTTGAGCTTCTTAAAATCAAAGAGGCGGCTGAATATCTCAACCAGTTGGCTGAGAAAGGGTATTCTGTTCTTATAAAACTGGAAACCGGTGGCATACGCCTTTATCAAGCCATGGGAAGTGAAGTATCTGAGGCGGAATTGTCCGAAGAGCTTCGTAAGGCAATGTCTGAAATCCTTAAAGACGCGGATAAATGGGCCGGATACCTTAATGAGGAAGGGGAGCATGTTATAGACCTTCTTTCTCCCGCGCCCGGTCCCCATTTCTATGTCAATCTCTTACTGGGTAATCGCGTTGGCTTTCCCAGAGCCCTCCAGACAACACCAAAAAGTGTTGTAGACCGTTTTGGAGGCGGAAGTTTCCGGTCCCATGCTGCTTCCCAGGTTCTCGCCACCCGGTGGGATATGCGGCAGGAGGAAAACGGATTTCCGGCCAACAGGCAGTTTTACCTGGTGGAGAATGGCCAGAAGATCTTCTATTCGGCCGAACCCACCCACCAGAACATCGCTGAGGCAAAATGCATTCATTCCCACAACCATACCCGGATAATATACAGGACAAAATGCGGCCTTGAAATCCGCAGGCTCATATTTATCCTTCCCCAGTACAAGGGGTTACCTCTGGCAACCGAGGTTCAGAGGGTTGAAATAATCAACCACTCGGACAGGGAAAGGAAGCTCCGTTTGGTGTACACGGGAATGTTCGGCAACTTCAACCCCATGGGACAGTGGGAAGACGTGCTCTATACAAACGTCATCATGCAGGGCAGGGTACTTAAGAACGAAGATGGCTCCGTAATGGCTGTGAGCCCCGGTTATTACCCTCCCTATACCCATTCGGATCAGCGCTTCCACGTCATGATGGTACGAGAGGACAACTCCGTGTCCTATCCCACGGAGTTTTGCACCAACTACAATGAGTTTGTGGGTGTTGGAAGCCTCCAGGATCCGCAGGGGCTGCTGCGGCTTTCTAACAACCTGAGCAGGAAGGGCCCCGGATTCTTCGCGCTGGCCGCCACCGTGGAAGTGGGCAGCGGAGAAACGGGGATCATTGATAACTTCTCCGGCATGATCTCCGACAAGACCAACCCCGATTACAGCTATCATGAAAGCTTTGTCAATGAAATCAAGGCGCTGTGTGATACCTTTGCCGACCCCGGCGCGCTGGATCAGGCCTTTGAGAAGAACATGAAGTTCCTGGACGAATACAGCGGCTTCATACAGCTCAGATCGTCCAACGAGATGATGAATTCCTATTTCAACAAGAACCTTCCCTTCCAGGTGCTGTATCAGACCTTTGTATCCCGCTCCTTCGGCCAGACCCAGAAGGGCTACAGGGAGATCGGGTTCCGCGAGATCCAGGATATATTCGCCTCAATGTATTACTTCGTCGCCATGGGCATGGCCGACTTCGTCAAGCAGCTCCTGAAGGAATGGTGCAGCATGGTCTTCGAGCTTGGCTATGCATACCATAACTTCTTCTGGGAGGGCAAGGAGCCGGGCAGATGGTCAGATGACGCCCTCTGGTTCATTCAGGCGGTCTATAGATATATCACCCTTACCGGGGACATGGGTTTCCTGGACGAAAAAGTAACCATAGCGGGCACCGATGGAAAGGAACGTCCTGTGTATGATACCATCAGGGCCATCCTGAACTATTCACTGCGCATATCCATCGGTAAACACGGCCTTCCGCTCATAGACAGGGCCGACTGGAACGATACGCTGCAGGTGGATCCCGATGCTATCGACGGTCCCACCAAGGAAAAGCTGTATAAGGAGCAGATCGCCAAAAGCGGCAATCCCGATGAGCCTTTCAAGAGCGATTACTCTGAAAGCGTCATGAATGCCTTCCTGCTCAAACTGGCGCTGGATGAAGCGGCAATACTGGCACAGGATAAAGGCGACATTAAGGTTAAAGCCGAGCTTGAAAAGGCCAGCCGGGAACTTGGCAGCAGAATTCAAACCCATGCCTGGAAGGAAGACTATTTTGCCCGCGTTCTCATCAACCGCTATCCTGACGGTAAATACACCTACCTGGGTTCAAAGGGGGATTCTTTTTCCATAGATCCCAACATCGACGGCGTGTATTTCCTCAACTCCTTCAGCTGGTCCATACTCAGCGATACGGCCACTGATGAGCAGATAGAAGCCATGCTCGATGTGTTGGACAGGACACTGAAAACGCCCTATGGCTTCAAGCTGGTCTCCCCTTCCGATTTGGGGCCCATCACCAATATCAGCGCTACCGATCATTATTTCCCCGGAGACAGGGAAAACGGTGGTGTATTCAAACATGCCTGCATGATGGCCACCAGCGCCATGTTCAAGGCTGCCAAACGGGTTAAGGATACTGCCCTGGCTAAAAGGCTTGCCGAAGAAGCCTGGTGGATGGTTGACATCACAGTACCCTTCAGGACCATGGAAAATCCCTTTGAAATCTGCGGTAATCCCAGGTTCTGCACCCAATACAACAATAGCGAAACAGGGGAGAATATCGGTCCCATGCTAAGCGGTACCTCAACCTGGCTCATACTGACTCTCATGAGCGCCTTTGGTGTTGAATACACAAGCCAGGGTATCCTCTTTGAGCCCATCCTGAGACCCGATGAAGAGAAACTCAGCTATACTTTGAACACTGGCAGGGCTCGCTACAATGTCACTATAAACAAGGGCTCGGGCTTCAAACGGATAACCGATGCCTCCGAAGTTTATTTTGACGGGCAGAAGCTGCCTTCAAATCTAGTTCCCATCATGACCGACGGGAAGGAACACACAGTATCCATTACTCTGTAAACTGTATTGAAAGGACAAGGAGCATTCATCTCCTTGTCCTTTTTATTATCCCCTGGTTTGTATCATTCCAATGACATAATTGACAATCGAGCAAATATCTTTTAAGTGAAAGGGAAGGGTTCTGTACGAAGGTGATATTTTGCTGATTGTCATTAGAAGAAGGAAACTGCTTCGCTATGCCGCCATAGGCATCATTCTCATTTTCACTGCTGTTATTGCGGGTAACCTCATTAATGAGCCGGCATCGCTCTATGCCATCAATCAGGAAAATGAAAAACGTTATATCAAATGGGTGGACTTCACCGTGCCCCACACCGTACTTAAGGAAACACTGAACCTTGATGTCAAATCCTATGGGAAAGAGGTTAAGCTTAACTGGATTGAGCTTTTGGCTTATTTGGCAGCAAAATATGGCGGTAATTTCAAAAGATACAAGAAAACCGACCTGGAGGCAGTAGTAAAGAAGCTTAATGAAGGCCAGACCATGGAACAGATAGCGGGCGATATGAAATATTACGATTATTATCTGGAGGCTTATACCGCTGTTTTGGGAGGTTTTGTGGGAGAATACGAGATCCAGGTGGATGATCCCGATAATCCGGGTGAGAAAAAATACGTCAAAAAGTATGGTCTGAAAGCCTTTTCACCTATCGCCAAGGGATATAGCTACGGTCACTATGACGATTTTGGCGACAGCCGCTCCTACGGCTATAGGAGAAGGCATCTTGGCAACGATTTGTTAGGATCGGTGGGAACACCCATTATAGCTGTGGAAACGGGAGTAATTGAGGTTATGGGATGGAACCGGTATGGAGGCTGGCGTGTCGGGATCAGGAGCCTCGATGGAACCAGGTATTACTACTACGCTCATCTGAGAAAGAACCATCCCTTTAATAACAGCCTGGCGGAAGGTGAAATTGTCACTGCCGGCGATGTCATAGGGTATATGGGCATGACCGGATATAGTACAAAAGAGAATGTGAATAATATTAAAACCCCGCATCTCCATTTTGGCATGCAGCTCATATTTGACGAGAGCCAGAAGGATGGTGTCAACCAGATCTGGATAGATGTCTATCATATTGTTAAACTGCTCCAGTCAAACAGATCCGCCGTAAGAAAAGACCCGGAGCTAAACGACTATTACAGGGTATACAACATGATTGACCCCATCGTCCCCGACTGAGCATAGGTTTCTTTGGGGGCTTGCGCCTCTTACGCTTTAAAGGCTGTTCCAAATCCATCACATTTTTCTTCTTACCAAATATGATATATAGGGTAATATTGAGGAATAAGAGGGAAATGTTTTGCTTTCCAGTCATGAGTTTGTGAGGGTTTCTCTGGAAATAAATCTATTCTTCCAGAGAATTATGAAGGAACATCTATTCTTTGTTGAAACCAGCCTGCCTCCTGTTGAAACCACCGCAATTCACGAGGCCAGCGCGCTTAAGCAGGGGTTTGAACAACTCCTGGGACATACGGTATACTACGCCAATGGGTCTATATCCGAAAATGCCATAAGGTCCAATGAATTTGTTACCCCCTATACCTTAAAGGCTGAAGAACTGAACTCCATGTTAACCGGTGCAAGCCTTAATACTGATATAACCCGGGCTGAGTATGAATTGGCCGCCGATTCCAATCCGCATTATCAGAAGTGGCCTGAAAACATAATGGAGGAGATCAATAACAGATCCTATAATCTTTTGAAAGAAGTCATTTCCTTTCAAAAAAGGCTGTTATCCAGAAGGCTGGAGTGCAGGATCTTTATCACCTTGTATCCTGAACTGCTGGATCATGTCAATCATGAATCCGAATACTATCTGGAGATATTGGAATCCCTAAAGTCCCGGAAACTTCCAAAGAAAACCCTGTGTGACGAGCTTAATTTCTGGAATCACATCATGGAGGATCACGCAGAGTTCATTGACGGGATGCTTGACCCAACCGAAGACAAGCTGAAGGGCACCGCCCGAGCCACCGCAGAAGCTTTTGAAATGCTTGTGAAAGAATGCATGGAGACAGCCCAAAAACAAATGATTCAAAACAGCAATAGAGCCGCCGAAGGAATCAGAGCCTATAAAAGGGCTGCTACAGAAGGCTTATTGCAATGCAGGATTAAATCGGTTATTCCTCCCCTGTTGGCAGATCATGTATTGCGTGAGGCAAACCACTATTTGCGTTTACTCAGCAGCATAAGGCAATCATGATACAGTCCTGTTCCATTTGAAGTTCACTTTGGAGACTTCCCGAAAGGCTTCTTTCGGCAGAGGTCTTTTTTTACTCCTCTCCTCTGCCCGCCTTCCTGAGCCTGGCTGCATATAACTCCTCAAGAACCCGAGGCCTTTCAGCCGGTTTTTTCATCCGAGCTCCCCTGTGCCCCGACTTGGGCGCTCTCCTTTTTACGCTTTTTGATATATTGTTGATGCTCTTTTTAACTCTCCTCTGCCAATTTCCGAACAGTGACCCAAAACTCTCACGGAACAGGCCAAACCCTGAGGTATCTTTGCGGGCTGAATCGCCAGAACAGGCTAATTTTTTAAACTCATTTATCTGTGCTATGGTACCAAAGACCAGGAGCCTGTCTTTCTCACGAAAATGTTCATTCAGGCCTGGATTCACCTGGATTTCATCGCCTCTTATCAGACAGAGTATTGTCGCTCCTGTTTTTGATAGTATATTGGAGCTTTTCTGCGGTCTGTCTACGAGATAACTGCCTTGCTCCAGCTCAACTTCAACAACAGATCCCGCAATGCCTTCATTTGCTCTTCCATCCATATCAAAAAAACTGGTGACAGTGGGATGTACAGCCGCTGCTGCTATCCTTCTGCCGGTTACCTCGCTTACAGGTATGATGGTATCTGTTCCGAAGCGCTTAAACTTGGCGCAGTTTGCATTGTCTGTCACTGCTGCGATGATGCGCATGTCAGGGTTCATCTGCCTTGAAGACATAACGGTTAATAGGTTTTCAAGATCGGTGGAATGGATGGCTAACAATCCTTTTGCATGTTTAATACCGGCCGCTTCCAGTATCTTGTTATCGGAAGAATCCCCTTTAAGCGCCATGATGCCTTTTTCTGTAAGCTCGTCGATAAACTCCTGGTTTTTATCGATGACTATGAATGGAAGATTTGCCTCTAAGAACTCGCCCATGATGAACCAACAAATCTCGCCGGCGCCACAGATTATGTAATGACTCTTTAATCTCGATATTTTTTTATCCATTTGACCCACCTTCAATAAAGATTTTAACCTTCCTTCCATAATTAGACTTGCCACATTGCTTATAACATATATCAGAACGCCAATCCCCAAAATACTCATGACAGTGTTGAACTTAAAACCCACCTGGCTGAACATATAAATATTGACATACCCGAATGGAAACAGGGTATGTATGGCAGCACGGAACGCCGTGAGTGGAGCCCACTTCTCGATAAGAGTATAACCGAGCATGCACATTGCCAGATGAATAGCCAAGAGTATCAAGGATTTTATTATCTTCATGAGCCTTGACATTATGCATCACCAATATCCATATAACCATAATTTTATACTTTTTTCAATTATATAATAGTAATAATCCTTAATTTAGGTTTAATTGTGTCAATCAAGGTAACGCATTGCGGAAAATAATTTCCCCAACCTCAATTTGTTGAAGCCCTGCAAAGCAAAAAAACACTCCCGGTCATCCTTAATAGATCCGGGAGTTTGCCTCTGCCCTTGGAGTTTCCTGCAGTTGTCATCATACGTCTTGGAACTGACTGAATGCCCTATAAAGATACTTATACCCTGGTCTGATTGCCAGATCCATCAAATACGCCGATCTTCTGGCACCGGGTTTTCGATGTCTGTTCAACACGCTAATAATACTGGGAATGGTTCGTATACCTACACCATGTCCCCAATGATATCCGTTGAGCAGCTGAATAGTATTCTCCCCCTGCCATTCCATGGTTTCCGGATTCACGTCGGGGTTTTTTACATATCGGCAATCCCCCGGCAGATAATCCGGAAGGTTTTCATAGGAGCGCATCCCCAAATCTTTATCAAGGTATTTCCAGTTCATCAGATAGATGTCAGAAAAGAGTCTGTTAAAGAGTCGTTCGGGCAGTACTTCAGTCAATGCCAGATAGAATACGATAACGATGGCCGTAGAGCATTCGGTACCATAAAGATGGCTGTTCGCATAGAAATCCCTGATAGCCATATATGGGCTTACATCCGATCTAACAAGAAACCCGCCTTCAGATGTTCTTGTCCAGAACTTCGGATTGCATCTTGACTCTTTAAAAACCTCGAAACCGAACCGGCTGGAATTCAGCTTCTCTGCGGCTCGGACTATCTTTTCCCTCAGATCAAGCTCGAACTCCAGTTCCTTAACCCACGAATAATCATAGGTATGTGCGCTTTTAAACAAGGTCTCAAGAACCTGCCGTTTCAAGCTCCCAGGTCTGTACGGCCCGATTTCGGACAAATCCCGAACCCGCATGCCGTCTATCTGTATCATGAATCTCCCTCTCCTTCGGTGTCGAATCATAGTTCATGATATGAGTCGGACAAGCTCCGGGGTTCATGGCTTTTCCATCATCAGCTTCTCTTTACCTTATGCCCGGCCTTCCTGAGCGCAATTATGGCTTTTTCTAAAACCTCATCCCTTACCAGTATGTAATCGGTGTCATAAGTTGAAACAGCAAAAATGCTTATTCCTTCTTTGGCCAAGACAGAACTGATCTCAGATAAAATCCCTATAAGAGAAAAATCCAGGGTTCCTTCAATCCTTATAGCTCTGAAATGGCATTCTTTGAGGACGTCTTCCGGCACAAAACGGCTGTGCGTCACGATTGATAATTCATTATCGGTTCTAGTGACCGAGCAGAAGCCTTTTGTCCATGCCCAGTCCGGAGCGGGCGAATCGGCAGGTAGTCTGCAGATCGACAGTTCTTCTTCCAACACGCTAAGCGGTAATTCCATATAGATAAAGCACCCTTTCACCTTGATTTCCAGAAGGCCTTTTCAGCTTACAGATGGCCATTCTATTCCCGAGAAAATAATGATCCGTCTTTCCGGCCCAGGATCCTAATGCCTTCCTTATCATGATTTATTATACCGGTGCTTTCAATCCTTACGGGCGGCACAGGCATGGCAGAATTTGTATCATCCCCCGGCTAACTGATATAATAATGATGAGCTCCTGATAAATATTAATATTTGCATAGCTATTGGAAAGTTGGGGTGTTTTAAATGGGTGAAATAATCAAAGCCTACATGGTTCCGCATCCGCCCATCATTGTCCCTGAAGTGGGAAAAGGGCAGGAATCTCCTGCAATTGCCACTGTAAACGCCTATAAGACCATCGCCAAACAGATCGGAGATCTTGCTCCCGATGTCATCATAATAACCACACCCCATGGTACGGTTTATGGTGACTATATCCACATTTCTCCCGATCCTGTGCTAAAGGGTGATTTCAGAGGCTTTGGAGCATCCGGGGTTAAGCTATCTTTCCAAAACGATAACAGGCTTTTGGAGAGCATTGTTGAAAAAGCAAATGCAGCCGGAATTGACGCAGGTACCCTGGGACAAAACGAAAAGTTCCTGGACCACGGCGCGCTGGTTCCACTCTACTATATTTCCAGAGAATATCAGCGCTTTAAGTTGATCCGGATTTCCATCGCCGGTTTACCGGCTCTGGATCTGTACAAGTTTGGACAGTGCATTGCCAGGGCAGTTGCTGAGTCGGATCGTCGGGCTGTGTTTGTAGCCAGCGGTGATCTTTCTCACAGGCTGAAGCATGACGGTCCCTATGGCTATGATCCCCATGGGCCTGAATTCGACCGGCTTTTAGTGGAAACTGTCAAGGCCGCTGATTTTGAAAAAATGCTGAATATGGATGAGAGGCTATGCTCCAGAGCCGGAGAGTGCGGTTTGAGATCCTTCATAATGATGGCCGGAGCATTAAATGGTCTTGATGTTTCAACAACCGTCCATTCCTACGAAGGTCCCTTCGGGGTGGGCTATATGGTGGCAGAAGTAAATATAGGACAGCCCAATCCTGACCGTGATCTCATAGGCAAACAGGAAGATATCCAGGCTCAGAAGATGAAAAAGATCAGGGATAACGAGGATCCCTATGTTGCCCTAGCCAGGCTGACCCTGGAAACCTATGTCCGCACGGGGAAAACAATATCCAAGCCGAAGGGACTTCCCAGTGAGATGATGGAGGAAAGAGCCGGCGTATTCGTATCATTGAAAAAGCACGGGCAGCTCCGGGGATGCATAGGAACCATAGCGCCCACTTGCCCCAGCATTGCCGATGAAATCATCCAGAATGCCATCAGCGCAGGAACAAAGGATCCCAGATTCAGCCCGGTAAGGGAAAGTGAACTTGATGATATAGTATACAGTGTGGATGTCCTTGGAGAACCGGAACCTGTGGACGATATCAGCCAGTTGGATGTGATCCGGTACGGTGTCATCGTCAGTTCCGGATATAAGAGCGGGTTGCTACTTCCCAACCTGGAGGGTGTTGATACCGTCGAGCAGCAGGTAGAAATCGCCAGGCAAAAGGCAGGCATTGGAAGGAACGAGAACTATTCCCTCGAACGTTTTGAAGTGATCCGTCATGAGTAATCATCCCGAAATGGCATAAGGAGGCTATATGGCAGACAATAAACAACATCCAGCCATGTATTATGAAAAACTTGACAATAGAAGAGTCCGGTGCCATCTGTGCCCCCATCACTGCAATATCCCATCCGGGCACACCGGGATATGTGGTGTGAGGCATAACCATGATGGGGTTTTAGTTGCGGAAAGCTATGGCCAAATCACAGCTCTGGCATTTGATCCTATTGAGAAAAAACCCCTTGCCGGGTTTCATCCCGGCTCCCTTATCCTTTCCGCAGGAAGCTACGGATGCAATCTCAAATGCAGTTTTTGCCAGAACCATACCATCTCCATGAACAGAAAACAGGCTGCAAAGCAGGATCCTTTCCGGATGGGCAGGTCAAGATCGGTCTATATTTCACCGGAAGATCTGGTAGAAAAAGCTCTTGAACTTGTACCAGAAGGGAATGTGGGTATCGCGTATACCTATAACGAACCCCTGATTTCTTACGAATATGTATATGACTGCAGCAGACTGGCTCATAAAGAGGGGCTGAAAAATGTTCTGGTATCCAATGGATATGTAAGTCAGGAACCATTGAGTGGGCTTCTTCCCTTTATTGATGCCATGAATATCGACTTAAAGAGTTTTGGAGATGAGTTTTACAGGGAGATATGCGGAGGCATTTCCCAGCATGTGAAGAATACCATTGAAATGGCGGCCAAATCCTGTCATGTGGAGGTTACAACACTCATCATTCCGGGTCTTAACGACAGCGAAGAGGAGATGGAGGAGCTTGCTTCCTGGCTCTCATCGGTAAGCCCGGAGATACCCCTCCATCTGTCACGTTTCTTCCCAAACTATAAAATGCTGGACAGACCTTCCACTCCGCCGGAGAAAATATATTCCCTGGTTGATATCGCCAGGGAATATCTGAGAAATGTCTATACGGGTAATCTTTAGCCGTCAATGATAATTCCGGTCTGGCAAGGCTTATCCTTCCACAACCTCCATAAGATCTTTTGATATGTCCTCGATGTATCCTGCTGACGCCGCCGCCTCCTGCATGGAAGCCAATTGCTGTTCAACAGCGGCGGCGATCTCCTGCAGTTCGGCAAGGTTCTTCCTGTTCAAATCCCTTACCCCTTCAACAAGGGCAACGATCTTGGAGCTGTCTGCGGCTACATTATTTGTGGCCTGGCTTACTTCCGCAATCTTCAGATGCATTGCCTTACCCGACTGGGATAATTGACCGAAGGTGCTGCCCGCTTCCCGGATCAGAGACAGACCGTTAGCAGCCAATGCGGAACTGGTATCCATCGCGCTTGCAGCCTTTTCAGTGTCCTCGGAGATTTGTTCAATCAGTTCAGCAATATCACTGGCAGCTTTTTGGGATTGCTCAGCCAGTGCACGGATTTCAGAGGCAACCACAGCAAATCCCCTTCCCTGCTCTCCTGCCCTGGCTGATTCAATGGAGGCATTAAGCGCAAGCATATTTGTCTGCTCAGAAATACCGGTTATGGTTTCAACAAACCGGCCGATTTCCTCTGATTTCTCCATCAGGCGCGCAACAATATCCCTGCTCTGAATGGTTGATTCGGATATCGAACCCATTCCCTGAATCACCTGATGCAGTATTTCGCCGCTTTTTTCATTACGGCTCCTGACCTCCTGAGATATCCCGGCTATTTCTTTCCCCTCATCAGCAATATGGTTGATATTCTGGGATATCCGCGAAGCCATTTCAATGGCATCCTCCATATGCTTGATGGTGTTCTCAGACGCAGAGGAGATTTTCTGGGCATTCGCAACTATCTGTTCATTTGCTCGGGTGGTGCTATCGATGACAGCCGATAACTGGTGTACAGATTCGGCCAAAAAACTGGACACTTCCCTGGCTTTATTAGTCATGGCAAGAGTTCTTCGTAAAAGCTCTGCCTGCTCTTCCGCTCCCATAACATTATCAAGCATTCTGCGCGTTCTTTTGGACAGAAGGATGAAAATAACCGAAACCACTAGAAATTCAAGCGCTCTGGGAATGATCCCAAAGGTGATCATTTTCCCGATTGTGTTCAGGTTATTATCAGGAACTCCCCAATAAAAGCTTAAGAACTGGGCAATTGACAACAGCGCAATTGAAAGTGAAACAGTATACCAGCTCAGCTTTCTTGAGAAATACAGGCTGGCGATAGCCACAGGGTAGGTGTATAACAGAATGACATTGTGGGTCAGTATTGCAAAAATCATAAATACTGCAAGTACAGCTGAAGTGGTGATGGCATACTTGACCCATGCATCCTGCCTTTTAAGGACAAACACGATGCCTGCCGGTATCATGAGCATAATAGCAGATAGGCCCATGGCCAATGCCATGGTTTTGAGGGGAACGATTAACAGACCGATAACATCCAGGAAAAAGAACAAAACAACGAATATTTCGGTAAACAGCATAACCTTTGCGGCAAATTGATTTGCCTCAATCTCATTCTTAACGAGTATCCCATTTCGTTTCATCCTAATACCTCCTGGGTGTGAAAACTGTACTTAGTGTGTAAATATGCGTTTACCTTTTTTTACCTTCTTTTTCCTAATCTTAAACAAGAATTTTTTATATCAGAAAAGGTGTAGATACTCTCTGATAACCATCCATTCCCCAATCAACTTTTCAAGGTCATATTGCGCATTGGCCGGGCTGGTGGAAGGAAGGACTGTGCTCAAGATTCCTGTGTAGGGGTAAACAAGCTTTTGATAAAGGGAGTCGGCTTTCCTACCGTTGGTATAGATGGCGCATATCCGGGTATTTTTCAGCATCGAACCGAAATCGTTGACCACGGGATCCTTGATGGAGCTGTCCTTCGACATCTGGATGCGGCAGCTTGCCAGGACATCCCATAGAGCGACGCCATGGTTCAATAACAGTTCCTTTTTCTCCTGAATGTTCTCAGGAAGCCTACTCCCAAGTACCACCGAAAGCACCTTCCAGAAACGGTTTTGAGGATGCCCGTAGTAGAACTGATTCTGCCGTGATGCCACAGAGGGCATGGTTCCCAGTATCAGTATCCTTGAGTCTTTATCGTAAATTGGTGGGAAGGGATGAACCTGTATTTCTTCTTTATGCATAGATTCTCCTTAATCTGCCATGAGTCTTTCAGCTCTATGTTCTTTTATGGATATAATCTGCCCATGTGTTCATGATTTTCTATTATAGTAGAAACGATTCGTTAAAACAAAGCCATTCTTAAGACCTGCCTTACAAACGGCATATTGTGTTGATGGAATCCCGTAAAACAAGGGCGCATTGCGATAAGGCGCCGAAACATCAGCATTTCATCGCGAGCGAACGAA